>ERZ1673737.955-NODE-955-length-31534-cov-4.369611_pt1 | contig 31534 bp, 26 predicted proteins | sample MGYA00580211_ERZ1673737 | MGnify/ENA primary metagenome ERZ1673737 (study PRJEB41218, sample SAMN15661789) | gut metagenome | host: Homo sapiens | place: Canada: London | collected 2015-08-20/2019-03-30 | study: EMG produced TPA metagenomics assembly of... | reverse complement strand
AAAAAATGGTTAGTACTGCCAACGATATATTATGAGCTTGACTAAGACTTCGAATAGCAGTTCCGAATGCAGGAAAACTGCATTGTCCCATGCCAAACCCTGCTCTGCTGGAGATCATTGGGGCCAACAAAGACCGACCCGAAAGTCGACCAGACAATCTGGAGCAGGAGAAGCCGAGTGAGCAGCAGGAAGAAAAGCCTCATGACAAGCAAAGCTCGTTGAATACTCAAGATGAGGCACCTGGGTTCGTCTTATCGGAAATTCAAAACAGGGGCGACAACGGGGTCAGCAATGAGGACGGCAATGGGGAAGAAGACGAGGAGGACTGGGAAACAGACAATGGACAAGACAGTGGAGAAGACGATAAGCAAAACCGGGAGACGGACACCTCGGAATCTGCACTCAAAGATTGCAACGGCTCGAAAGAAAAAGACGAGATGCCCACGCCAAATGAAGACCGGACATCTAAGCCAGACGAAGAGGAGACATCCAAGCTAGACGAAGAGGAGACATCCAAGCTAGACGAAGGCAAGTCCTTCAAGCCAGGCGAAGACGATACCTTCATGCCAGACGAAGATGATGGTTCCATGCCAGGCGAAAATGATACCTCCATGCCAGACGGAGACGATACCTCCAAGCCAGGCGAAGACGAGACCTCCATGCCAGATGAAGACGAGGGTTCCATGCCAGGCGAAAATGATACCTCCATGCCAGACGAAGAGGATACCTCCATGCCAGATGAAGACGAGGGTTCCATGCCAGACGGAGACGATACCTCCAAGCCAGGCGAAGAGCAGACCTTCATGCAAGACGGAGACGATGGTTCCAAGCATGTCCCCTCCCTGGCAAACGAACTCCATGATATTGTATTGAGCTAATGATATCAGATACAAAGCTACTCAAATGTGGTTCCTTGGGCTGAAGAACCCCTCTCACGACGACAAAGCTCGATTTGACCTTGCAAAACAGCAAGAAGCCGCGCGAATGTCCCAAATAGAAGAACAAATGCTCCTTGATGAGGACCACCAGCATGAAAATGAAATGAAAGAGTTCGATTATCTACTTGAAATCGACTCGGAAATGGAATTGCAAGAGGTGTCAACAGACGACGAGTCCCAGGAAGGAGTCCCGAAAAAGCCGAATTCAAAGCCAAAGCCAAAGCAAGCTACAAAGGCTCAGATATCGAAAGAAGAACGTAACAGGGCATCCAACATTGGTCTTCGGCATTTGCTTGAGAAGCATGAGGAACAGCAGAGCCAAAAGTCGAGTGCCAAAAAAGGGAGCAAGAGTATCTTACAACATACGACGAAAAAGTCCCCAAAAAAGAAGACAAGGGTATCAAACGATGATATTGAAGGACTCTTCTACCATGATATCGTCGCTAGTGCTAACGTGAATGCTTCGATGGCCGAGCTTCCTGGGTCTGATAAGAAGGACAAGACAAAGGCCCTAGAAGAAATCATCGCCAGTCTCCCAGTCTCCAATCGACAAGAAGCCAATTCAGACAAGAAAAAATGCATTGAAGCCTCAAAAAGGTTCAAGCCAGCCGCGAAGCTCGTGGGAAAGGCCTGGAAGATCAAAGGACTGGATACGCACTTGTACCACTACCAGGTGAGTAATCACCAGCCTCTCACTATCCCCGAATTCGAACATATGACTAACAAATGGAGTAGCTCCTTACTGTTGCTTGGATGGTAAATCTCAACTCTTTGTGGTCTCTGGTACAGAATGAGCTGACATGTATAGCGTGATCGCGAGATCTCTGCTGCCGCGCCAAATGGTGGCTTGCTGTGTGACGAGATGGGCTTGGGAAAGACACTCACAGCGATAGGTGAGTATACCCAATATGGACAATTGTATCACCGGGAGAGGAGGCTTACTTTTACAGCAAATTTTGTGGAGGGACGTTCTGCAGCCAACTCTGAAGGCCCGACTTTGATCGTGGTCCCCAGGAACCTGGTCACGCACTGGTTTGCCGTTCGACCTCAAAGAGATAGTCTCAAGAAGCTAATATTCATAGGCTCAATCAACTTACCTCGCACTGTGAGGGGAAAACGGTCAACCCGGTCGCGTACCATGCCGGTTCGCGAATGCGGGCCGGAGATCTAGGAGCTTGGTTTCAAGAGCAGGATGTTGTGTAGGATATACCCTAGCCAAGCTTTTGATTGACTCAAACTTACAAGATCTACAGTGTTACGACATATTACGAAATTTGCAATTCATACCCGACCATGAAGCCACCAGAAGGGCTTAAAACCCTCGAAGATATCCAAGAATGGTGGCAGCAGTTCTATGTTGAGCATCTCGGGGCCTTTCATGACATTACGTGGCACCGCATTATTCTTGATGGTAAGAATTCAACCAGAGATTACAATACCTCTCCAGCTAACGCTTTATATAGAGGCTCACATCATCAAGAATCCGGAGTCGAAAACCTCTATTGCAGTCCGGGCCTTAAGTGCGAAGTACAAATGGGTCTTGACTGGAACTCCTTTGCACAAGTAAGTCAAAATCCCCACTGAGGCTTAATACTGGATTTCCAAAAGCTGATTCTGCTTTAGTTGCATTGAGGAGTTCTATCCTTACTTCGAGTTCATTGGTGTCCCGGCAAGCGTCCCATACGACACCTTCGCACAAAACTACTGCAACGTTGGTCGTCTCTCACTCGTCTCAGAATAGCTGACATTGACATCGAATTTAGGACGGCCAGTTATCCCATGATAGACTGATGGCCATGCTTCGTCTCGTGCTTCACCGAAAAACCCATGACAGCCGCATGTTCAAATTACCGCTCATACATCTTCCAGGGATTGCTGAGCAAGAAAAGCTTCTTGAGCCTAATTCAGCGGAGAAATATCTCTATGAAAGGATACATCAGTTCTGTATCAATATGATCAATGGTAAGACACAGGTCCGGCAAAAGAATTGACTGGTGAGCAGCGACTGACACTTTACTAGGCTTGGTCTCAGACAAGGGCAAGCAGTTCAAGTGCTTTCTCACCATGATCCTCAAGCTTAGGATGTTTACAAGTCACATACTCGCTGCCCAGGACATTGTCAAGCGGGTTATTGATCAACCTGGGGTCATCCAGAAATTGAAACACCTCGCGAAGGGGCAAGGCAACTCCCCCTCAGCTAGCACAACTAAGCTCCTTATTGCCATGAAGTCCAAGGTTTCTCTGCCTTGGAAGTCTGTTCCCACTCAAGTTGAGAATTCGTTCGATCGACCACGACCTCCGGCAAGCAATATCAACCTCCGAGAAAAGCTGCGGGCAGAACTGGATAGTCTTCATCAACGGAAAAGGTGGAATGAGCGTCTACAGCACAGTGAATGCCCTCGTTGCGGATCCCCACCCGTGGAGTCCGTTGTCCTTACCGCCTGTCTCCATCTCTATTGCGAGCAATGCTTTGACGAGCTTCCTGATGAAGATGGAAATACCGACACAGTCAGTCGCCTTTGCCGCATTTGTCAAATGCCCATCACAGAGGCCAGTTTCTACAAAGATATATCCGACCCAGTTGAACTCCCCAAGCAGCAGTCCACGGCCCAATCTCCCGAAACATCCTTCATGAAAAGGAAGAAATCAACCCCCAAGAAGACAGCAAAGGGCAAAGCGAAGCGGCAGCGAAAGAGCACCAAGGTCGACAAGAGGCCATCAAAGTTGCGTATAGTAGACGGCAAATCAGATGAAGAATCGGATGACTCAAGCGAAGACGAAATGGATCTCAAGTCCGATTGGATTCCCTACATTGGCTATCAGATGCCTAGCACAAAGCTTGACGCAATCAAGGATCTGGTCGACGAGTGGGTAAAAGAGGACAAAAAGGTCAAAATTGTGATCTTCACACAGTTTCTGGCATCGGTAACCCTCATCGAGTATTTATGCCAGACGAAGGAATGGGGATATACAAAGGTAAGAATCTGGAGCATTATCTGCCAGTCATCACTAACATCATTTTCCTACATAGATGTCCGGAAAGATGTCCTTTTCGTCGCGAGAAGATCAGGTCAAAGATTTCCGAGACGATGAGGATATACATGTCCTCATCTCTTCCCTGAGAACTGGTGGAGTTGGTCTCGATCTCTCTATGGCAAACAAGTGCATCATGGTCGACTTGTGGTGGAATGAAGCTATACAAGACCAGGCAAGTCATGAAAGATGAGCTCAAAGCGTTGATATACTAACTCTACTCAAAAACAGGCATACTGTCGTCTCTACCGTATCGGCCAAGTTCGCCAAGTTGAGTATGTCAAGCTGATCACGAAAGGCACCATTGATGAGCTTCTCTTTGATATTCAGAAGGGAAAGACCAAGAAAATCAACACGGTAATGAGCCAGAAGGCTCTCACGGGGACTAACTCTATGATGGAGTTACTTTCCATGTTTGGACAGGTGACCGAGACCCCCGGTGGTGCCTTTCGAATCTCAGCTTTCAATCCGGAAGAGAAAGCCAGATTCTGGGAGCCCATTCGCAAACGGAACGACACGACCTGAACGGCAGAAGAGTCATGAAGGGGGAATGAACCGTTGAGAAAATTATTGAAAAAGAGCAGAAAGTGAAAAAAGAGTGGGATGAGGGGAGAAGAGCAGGGAAGCAGGGGAGTAATTGGGGGTTGGCATTCAGTTTGCTATTTGCTATTCAGTTTGCTATTTGCTATTCAGTTTTGCGATTTGCTACTCAGTTCATATGGTGGACGGGAAAGGATGTGACATTCGACCAACTCCAGTCGCTCATTATGGCTATGCAGAGCCACTCGATATTAGAATGTCACCTGATGGAAAGTACATAGGACACTCATTTATTTTAGCTAGAAACATACGCTCGTTGATACCCACATGCTGATACATCAGGTCCGCTCTATATAGCACCGATTTTGGTTATTTCCTGCCCCTACAGCAAAGGGAAGATCTGGCAGTTCTATGATAGCTGTGAACGATAGAAAAGGTCCAATGGATATGTACTTTGCACTAGACATGAGATGTGAATAAATTTTACATAGCGAATATTTAAGCGCAGTAAACAAATCCCGTAACTTGAACAAGCTCGGGGCACACCGTAGATGAGAAGAAGAAATGAAAACCGCTGATGATAGCGCCTTGAATGCTCGGTACCAGACCAGACCAATAAAAGACAGACAAGGAAAAGAATGGTATCACAAAAGCGGAATGAGACAGCAGGACACAGGAGACAGGGTCGAATAAAAGAGAGGAGATGATTTGGAAATTACTTGAAGAAACGATATTTCTTGTCTTTCTTGTCTTTCTTTTCCTTTTCTTTGTCTTTCCTGTTTCCGCCGCCGGATGGTACAGGGCTGCTTCCATTCGAGTTGATGGACATACCAGCCATCAGCGCTTCTGGTGGAGCGGGAGGGTTCAGGTGCGCTGTGGGCACGGGCTTCTTCTTCTGTTGCGGCGGGGGAGTAGGAGTTGGGGGTTTCTCGCGCTCGAAGAGGTGGGCCGGAGCGGTGGGTTTGGGTCGCTCCATTGGGAGATCGAGACGGCGTCTGTCGACGCTGAGATCACCCACTTGGCGTAGGAAGAGGCCGGGGCTCAGCATATGCGTTGTGACGAGGAAGACATCCCTGTTGTATGTCGCGGAGATCTCATGGCAGGCGCGTGACTCGCCATAGGTGGCGCCGCCCGCCATGAAGACGATGATGCGCTGACGAGGTTGGTCGACGGATCTTGTGCGTGCCCAGGTTGGCTTTGCGCTGCGCAGAGATGCCTGTTGGGACATCATTTCTTGTGCTGCTAAGGCGCTATCGGTCTCGGTATGCGGCCGCGTGAAGGGGAACACGGTTGGGTCTAGGGTGCCGCGGATCTGATCTTCGAGCATCAGCTTGATAGCCAGATCATATCGACTCAGGCTGAGCTCCTCCGATTCGGGGACTGGGTTTCGTCGGCTAAAGAGAGGTTGCACTGGTGGCTTTTCGTCGCGGAGAGGCTTTTCCACTCGCACGCCAAGGAGTTCGAGGTTGGCAATGACGTTTCCGTCCTGTGGCGGGAGTCCCGCATGTGCCATGAGTTTGCGGATGTCACCACCGAGAAGTCCACCGCGGTAGATGATATACAGGAGCAGTAGGCGGAGTCGGTCTGGGGGCACGACTGAGTCGTCGTCCAGGAGCTGTACGAGTTGCGCTGCCAGATTCTTTGCCTTTTTGTAGTTTTCATCGAGGCCGGTAGCAAAAGACTGTTGGATGGAGCTCACTTCCAAAAGCTTGCGGTCCTGGAAGTACTTCATACACTCTTGCGCCATGTTGAGATGCAAGGTATAGGCATTCTTTCCTTCTTGGAACTCTGTAAGTCCCGCCAACATTTCCTTGATGGTGTTTACATTGTGCTTGTCGTTACTGCAACCCATGTTAGTAGTCTCATTCGCATGACGCCCGGTGGTTCAAACTCACTCATCAGCGAATTGGGGGTTTGCTGCTCGGAACTTCGCAAAATCCTCACCCAATTTCCCAAGTACATCCTTCATATGCATGTGGCGGTAATCCACCCAGACACGGTCTTCCTCTCCAATTTCCATCTCCTTTACTTCCTCGTTCTTAGAGCCCTCGTTGACAACTGTCTTGTAAGTGACCTTGTCTCCATCTTTGATGGGCAGCAGATCATGAACCATGGCTTGATATGTGAACTCATGCAGGAGAGGTGCGAAAAGGTCCATAGAGCGGTCCACTACAATGAGTACTCCCCGAGGCCGGTTTGTTTGGGGTGGGAAATCGCGTTGGAATTGCGCGAATTGATCCATTTCATTTTGGATAAAACGAGCCAGGTGGGAGCACATAACACCAGCTTCGTGAGTAGGAGATCGTGGTCGATAGTATCGAATGATCGGGTATTCACCCAGCGAAGCGCAAAGCGAGACGATCTTGGTACAAGTCAGTGCGGGCTCAACTACTTTATTCCAATCCTCCTACCTTTTGAGCCAGATCCTCCAAGTGACGTCGGATCAGATTGTTACAACCGGGGTGAAACAGGACCGGGAAGCTCCAAGGATCCCTGAATGTGATGAGGCGTGATTCTCGGGGGTAAAAATTGATGTTCATGACGTGGAACTCCGCGATGCGCTCGCGCGCCATTTGGGATCGGTCAATACGAGCCCTCTGCTGCGGATCGAGGACTGTAAGCGTGTCAGCTATATCACACCGCGGAAACCTCGGCTGGGTAGCCCACTGACATGATGTCCACACCAAGAACGCTTTCCTGTATCGCCCAACCTCAAAGTCTGCCATCAGGCAATCCACGACGTATGACTCCGGTGACAAGATATACAGCGCGTCCATGTCGGCATTGGACGGCCGCCGGTGCTCAATCTGCTCGATGTCTGCGGGGTGGCGGTTTGTTTAGCGGAACTGTGCTTCGGTGTCAAGACACGACGTGTGCTCACTGGAGACATTGAGATTTAGAATCTCCTCTTCCTTTGCAGCACCATCGACCAATTTCTTGCTGTTCTCATCAACTACCAGGACTTTCCACTGTAAAGGAGACGCTTCCGTCAGTCTCCGCGGTAGAGGGGTCAATAGGAGGGGTCGAGCTCACGTCGTGGCCGCCGGCATTGCGAATCGTGTTGAGTATAACTAAAGGAGTTCAGGATCAGCTAGGGCAGTGGCAAGAGGCATGAGTAGGGTAGGCCGCCTACTGTCGCGTTGGATGTTAATTATCGAGGTGCCCATACTGGCGGGCCACAACTTGGGGCTTCAGAACAAGGCTGTAGAAGTAGAGAATAACAAAATGAGACGAATCCTGGCGAAGCTGCAGGCCAGAGACCAAGTTGAGAGAGGTCCAAGGTGGCCGTCTGAGGTAAATGAAGGAGACGGGGTTCCCCACCATTTGAGCTTCGCAAGGATGTGGATCTCCGTCGATAAGCAACTTTTTTGCTTTCTTCAACCACCCGAAACACCAGCGCATTCCCTTTATTTCTTCATTGTCGCACTCAGTCTCATCGTTTCTTTGACTGGAACTGAAATCCCAGGAATGCAGCCATGGACCGGAGGTAGTTCCTTGTTCTGCGCTTTGCGGCCCTTGACTCGACCTGCTGTACGATCATTCACAACCACTTCCGTCCTTCAGCGATCAAAGAAATCAAGGAAGCCCGACCCTCAACACGGACACCCAGTGGCAGTCGGGAAATCTCACAAGGTTTGTTCTCTTCCGTCCCATACTATAGCACAATTCTGATCCATCGCCTACCTAGACACTTTTCGGCCAACCCGTAGGAGCAGCCACTCGACAAGATATTGCAGCCGCAAAGGGATTCGCACAAGTGGTGGAAACAGCGCTACGCGATCTACAGCACAAGCTGAAACAAACAGGAGATTCACAGGAGGGATGGGCCCAATTCGAACGTCAGATCCTGACCGCGTGCAAAGCGGATGATTCCAAGTTGAAAAATACCTGGGGTCCGATTCGGTCTACAAAGGTAGCGCTGCAGAGGGCATACCTCGCCTCTGGGGCACATGGTCTGCGGGATGAGTTGCAATACATGCTTTACGCAGACAACCTCACTGCTAAGTTTTCGGCACCCCTCTTGGAAGCGCAAAAACAAGTGACCGACCTTCGATACCCAGCCGAATGGTATCCGCGCGCACGATCGATCCAACGAACAATCCACCTCCACGTCGGGCCGACAAATTCCGGAAAGACATATCATGCTCTTCAACGGCTGAGAAACAGTAAAAATGGCTTTTACGCAGGGCCATTGAGATTGCTCGCACAAGAAGTATACCATCGGTTCCAGTCAGAAGGAATTCCGACTAGTCTTGTTACTGGAGACGACGTGAAGGTTCCCGAGAACGATGTAGTGCCGCGCATTGTGAGCAACACGGTAGAGATGGTCAGTCTAGGCCAGAACTACGACGTTGGCGTTATCGATGAGATCCAGATGATCGCCAATTCCACCCGTGGATGGGCGTGGACTCGGGCTTTCCTGGGATGCCAGGCCGAAGAACTGCACGTGTGTGGTGAGACCCGTGCAGTGCCATTGATTCGGGAGCTTTGTGCGCTCACTGGAGATCTTTTGGAAATCCACCGCTATGATCGTCTGAACGGTCTGGAAGTGATGCCACGCAGTCTGAAAGGTAATCTGCATAACCTTCAGAAGGGTGACTGTGTTGTCGTCTTCTCCCGAAAGGGTATCCACGCCATGAAAGCGAACATTGAGAAGACCACTGGAAGACGCGCAGCTATCGTCTATGGCGGTCTGCCAGCAGAGATTCGGACGCAGCAGGCAAACCTATTCAACGACCCGGACAATGATTATGATTTCCTTGTGGCAAGTGATGCCATTGGTATGGGTCTTAACTTGTGAGTTCCTCCCTTGGTTTGAATTATGTTCCATACTGACCCACTGTAGGAGCTGCAAGCGTATTATTTTCGACACCCTCGTCAAGCGTACTCCGACTGGCCTTCAACGGCTTACCGTGCCTGAGATCAAACAGATTGGCGGACGTGCTGGTAGATACCGCCCAGCCAATGCCAAAGAAGGAAGTGATGACGGAGCCAATGTGGGATATATCACTTGCATTGAAGAAGTCGATCTTCCATATATTCAACAAGCCCTAAAATTGGAGCCTCCGCCATTGAGTGCGGCTGGAATTCTCCCTGCAGATACGGTCTTCCAGAAGCTCGCTGCTTACTTCCCGACTGGTATCCCTTTCGAATATCTAATCAAGCGAGTCTTGGAGCTTTCTCAAGTCAGCCCTTTGTTTTTCCAAAGGTCAACTGGAGAACGCCGAAATCATCGACACAGTGAGAGGACTACAGATCGAGGACCAGCTGAAATTCATGGCTTCTCCAATGGACCACAAAGATGGCAGCTCGCGAGATGTCACGGGTGCCTTTGCGGACTGCGTGTCTAATAATGAGAGTGGACGACTGTTGGATATTCCCCATCTCAACCTGGAAATCATTGAACAGCCTGTTTCCGGAAGCAACGAGTATTTGCGTGAGCTGGAGAGTCTCCACAAGGCCCTCATCTTGTACCTGTGGTTGAGTTTCCGATTTGGTGGTGTCTTCACTGATCGAACTCTCGCCAGTCATGTCAAGGAACTTGTCGAGGAGCGCATGGTTCGTGCATTGACTGAATTCTCCGCCAACAAGAAGATCCGGAAGGGTGCTTCCCTGAAGCGACAGATTGCGCTGCAGAAGCAATTGCTGGAACAGGAACGCCTTGGTGTTAACAAGGACTGGCTCTCCCGTCCCAGCGGTGAAGGAGAGGACATTCAATTTAATCTGCCCCAAGAGGATGCTTCGGAGGCCGCATCCCCCGACGAGGAGAGCACCTCTTCGGGTATGCAAGACTTGCCGACTGAGAGTGAATCTCACAAGGAATGAGGAGCATAGTTGTAACAACAGACATGTATATTAGATGTACAAAAACTTTCTCGTCCAAACAGAAGAATTTACTGACCAAACTTGAGGCAATTGTTGGCATGCGCCACAATGTCTGACATGCCCCAACTGGGACTACTGCTCTGACTGCGTCGTGGATGCTGGTGCAAACCACCCTGACCACTTATTTATACCCACCCTTGAGACATACAGCCGTTAGTTAAAAGATCCTCAACAAAATACGTCTGACTAGCTGACAAAGCACTAGAGCAGAAACCCTATGTCCATGAGGCCATCTGTGAAGGCTGTGACGAGGTAAACTCTTTTACCGATCCGAAGATCAGAATTTTACTGACCCAAATTGAGGCAATTATTGGCATACGCTATAATTGTCTGATATGCCCTGACTGGGACTATTGCTCTGACTGTGTCGTGGATGCTGTTACGAACCACTCTGGCCACCAATTCATACCTATCTACAATATTTTTTTGTGGTGACCAATGAAGAAGATGGCAATACGTTTGACATGCATGGTCTATTCAATTGTCGACACGATTAGGAACAAAGGGAAGGCATGAAATGCAGGCCGTCGAAATGGCGACGCGACACGCAGAGAGGACATGCCCGTCTTATAGGACAGGCAGACGTAGGATTACTTCTTCGCATATTCATCATTCAGTACACAGCCCATCCCCCGCTTGCACTAATCGTCTGCCCTGTAACCCACCTACTCTCCTTGCTCGCCAGCCACGCCACAATGTCCGCCACTTCCTCCGTAGTTCCGACACGATGCTCTATTGGCGTCGCCTTCTTCTGTGCCTCCACCAGCTCCTGCGGGATGTTATCTAGCATCTGAGATTGGACAGGCCCGGGGCTGACGGCGTTAACTGTCGTGCCATTGTGTCCGAGTTCGGCAGCCCAGCACCTCGTCAGCCCCTCGATCGCCGCTTTCGACGAACAGTATACAGAGAGGTTTGCGAACGCCGCTCGAGCGCCTACCGACGAGAGATTGATGATGCGGCCATTGGTCGCCAGGTAGGGTAAGACGGCCTGAGTCATGAGCAGCGTCCCGCGGACATTCACATCGTATACCGAGGCGAAATCCCCGGGTGTGATGTCGCCTAAGGACTTTGCAAGTTCCACACCTGCGTTATTGACGAGGATATGGATCTTCTCCTCCTTGCCGTTCGCTCGGAGCCAGTTGATAGCCGTATCTACGATGGTACTCGGGGTCTGGCAGTCGCCGAGATCACCGCGGATGCAGAGGGCCATGGGATGGTGAGGGAGAGAGGTGATTCTCTCGGCGATACCTTGGGCTAAGTGTTCGCTGCTAGGAGCGGAGTATATGAGTATGACCTGGAGGTCTGTTAGGCTCGAATAGTAAATTGGGAAGATCCAAGATGGGAAAGAGCTTACATCTGCCCCGCGTCGTCCGAGTTCGATTGCAATTCCTGCGCCGATGCCTCGAGAACCCCCTGTTACGATAGCTGTGCTACGCTGAAGAGGGAGATGAGAAGACTCGATGGTAGACATGACGGTTCAAGGACAGATAGTCAAAGAGGCATAGTTTTTGGACCACTTTTGAATGAAAGAGGTTTATAAAGAATAGAAGCCAAACATCGGATTTAGGATATAGCGTAACCAACCTTGTTTTCGGCGATAATTTTAAATCCGACAATGTTTCTTTTTAACCTTTCCGTGACTTTGGTAACGATGAATAGTTAGCATCATCCCACGATCGGCTGAGTCTATGTTTTGAAAGAACCAAGCTCCCTCTCTTCCGTGCGCTAGGCGTCAAAATAGGCTTGGTATTAAACTCGCTAGGCACATTTTACGTTCATCACCTACTAGAGTGACTATTTCGGGTTTTGCTAGTCATAAACTCTTGAGGCCGTAGTTTCTAAAGCGAATCTCCAATACAATAGACCAAATGTATATTACTGCAGATTCCAAGAAGGAGGATGTTTTTCTGTAAGAGTTTCTTGACAAAGTCTCTTAAGTTCATCTCAATTTTTCACACAGAATATTGGAAACTGCAGCCCAACACCATCACTTTTAGCGTGACTCCTCCGTCGACATATACTATAAAGTCTTGGCGCTCTTATCTTATCGGTGGCAAGTTCGGCCGCACTAATTTTCCGCGCTCTTGAAGATCCAACTGCGACAGCTTCGCATCCAAGAGCAGTGCAGTGTTTTGCGCACTCGCTATTTGAACGCTTCGTCTACCAGTTCAGTCTCCGAACCTCTTTCGGATTGCCATCTCTTGCATCGAGCACCACCATGGACGACCTCGAGTCTCTGGAGCTGTTGTCGCTCGTGTCGCGAGTGACAAATGAGCTCCAGAACCACCTAGGTATCAACGACAAGACCCTCGCCGAATTCGTCATTAATCAGCATTTACAATTCAATGGCTCCTTTCCCGATTTCAAGAAGTCCCTCGACGAGATAGGCGCCGAATTCCCGCAGAGTCTCATGGAGAGTATCGACCGTCTGGTACTCACCATGCATCCCAAGTACAAGGGAAAGAAAACGGAAAATGGCACTGGAGACGCTGAAGGAAATGAGGACATGGACCTGTTGGACGCCTTGGAAAAGAAGTCTCGCGTGTTTAAGGGCCTTGCGGTCCCCGATACCGAGAAGCGATGGGAGGAAGAGGATTACACCGATCGCCTAGCGGCAGACGAGGCGAATGCCCAGGCAGGCGCAATGGACGACACATTTGCGATGCTTGAGGGGTTGGCTGGAAAAGCGAAGCAGGACACGTCGCGTGCAACAAGAGACGACCGCGACAGCAAGAAACGGAGCCGCAGCCCCGAGTATAACGACCGTGGACGGCGGAGAGACAAATATCGTTCGCGATCAAGGTCACGAAGTGCCCAGCGACACGGCAAAAACGACGAATACCTGGATGAGTTTGGCAGATCGATTGGCAAATATGGCAGCAGGGACGACCGGCGGAATGGGCGCAGTGACCGTCGGAGACGTGACCGCGAGGGCGATGATGACTTCCGCCGTGCCCCTCCAGTCGAGCTGGATGATCACCCGGTACTCTACAAGGTCTACGATGGAGTCGTCACGGGTGTGAAAGACTTTGGTGCTTTTGTGAACTTGCAAGGCGTCAAGGGGAAGGTGGACGGTCTTGTTCACGTTTCTGCCATGCAAGAAGGAGTGCGAGTGAACCATCCTTCAGATCTGGTCTCGCGTGGACAACCAGTGAAGGTCAAAGTCGCAAACATTCAAGGCACTCGTATTGGACTATCCATGAAGGAAGTGGACCAGGCGACAGGCATGGATCTTGTCCCCCAGAAGCGCCTTGCTTCGGGTGCCAACATGGAACGTCTCGATGGTACATCAGCAAATGACCGATACGGCAATCTCAGTTCTGATGTGCCTATCGTTGAAGAGTCTGGTAGTCGGCCGATGAGAAACCGCAAGCGTATGACTTCGCCAGAGAGATGGGAGATCAGGCAATTAATCGCCTCTGGTGTTGCCTCTGCGGCAGACTACCCCGACATCGACGAGGAATACAACGCAACCCTCACTGGCGAAGGCGCCTTCGAAGAGGAAGAAGATGTCGACATCGAAGTCAGGGACGAGGAGCCTCCTTTCTTGGCTGGCCAAACGAAGCAATCCCTCGAACTCTCTCCTATCCGTGTTGTTAAGGCGCCTGATGGATCAATGAACCGTTCCGCGATGGCAGGAACCAACCTTGCTAAGGAGAGACGTGAATTGAAACAGCAGGAAGCGCAGGACAAGGCCGCCGAGCGGGCAGCCGATGTCGACCTCAACGCACAATGGCAGGATCCCATGGTTGCACCAGAGGAGCGGAAGTTTGCCGCCGATTTGCGAAGTGCCCAGCAACCCAAGCAGGACGAGGCAGTGCCGGAGTGGAAGAGGGTGACGATGGGCAAGAACGCGACATTCGGAAAACGAACCACCATGTCCATCAAACAACAACGAGAGAGTCTGCCCGTATACAAGTTCCGCAAGCAGTTGCTAGATGCTGTCAAGGACAACCAGTTGATGATTGTTGTGGGAGATACAGGCTCTGGAAAAACCACACAATTGACACAGTACCTTGCTGAGGGCGGCTGGGCAAACAATGGTATCATTGGTTGCACTCAGCCTCGTCGTGTTGCTGCCATGTCCGTGGCCAAGCGTGTGGCCGAGGAAGTGGGCTGCAAGCTCGGAGCAGAGGTTGGATACACAATCCGTTTCGAGGACTGCACTAGCCCAGACACCAAGATCAAGTACATGACCGACGGAATGCTCCAGAGAGAAATTCTTTTGGACCCTGATCTCAAGAAATATTCCGTCATCATGCTTGACGAGGCTCACGAGCGTACTATCGCGACTGATATCCTGTTCGGATTGTTGAAAAAGACAATCAAACGCAGACCCGATCTTAGACTAATCATCACATCTGCCACTCTGGATGCTGAGAAATTTTCCGAATACTTCCATGGCTGTCCCATCTTCTCGATTCCCGGCCGAACTTTCCCCGTCGAAGTCATGTATTCCAAAGAGCCCGAGTCGGACTATTTGGATGCTGCTCTTATCACTGTCATGCAAATTCACTTGACAGAACCCCAGGGAGACATTCTGCTTTTCTTAACGGGACAAGAAGAAATCGATACAGCATGTGAGATCCTATTTGAGCGTATGAAAGCTCTAGGTTCTACTGTTCCCGAATTGGTCATCTTGCCTGTCTATTCTGCACTTCCCAGTGAGATGCAGAGTAGGATTTTCGATCCTGCGCCGCCAGGTGGCCGAAAGGTTGTCATTGCAACCAACATCGCAGAAACCTCTATCACTATTGATCAGATTTACTACGTCATTGATCCCGGATTCGTGAAGCAGAATGCCTACGACCCGAAGCTCGGTATGGATTCTCTTGTCGTGACTCCAATTTCACAGGCCCAAGCCAAGCAACGAGCTGGTCGTGCCGGACGGACTGGGCCAGGAAAGTGTTTCCGACTGTACACCGAGGCCGCTTACCAGTCCGAAATGCTTCCCACCACCATCCCTGAAATCCAGCGTCAGAACCTCTCACATACTATTCTCATGCTTAAGGCAATGGGAATCAACGATCTTCTCCACTTCGACTTCATGGACCCCCCTCCTACCAACACCATGTTGACAGCACTCGAAGAGCTATATGCATTGTCAGCCCTGGACGACGAAGGTCTCTTGACTCGACTTGGACGCAAGATGGCCGATTTCCCCATGGAGCCTGCGCTTGCAAAGGTGCTCATCGCGTCTGTGGACTCGGGCTGCTCCGAGGAAATGCTCAGCATTGTTGCTATGCTGTCTATCCAATCAGTCTTCTACCGTCCAAAGGAGAAGCAGCAACAGGCCGACCAGAAGAAGTCCAAATTCCACGATCCACACGGCGATCACCTCACCCTGCTGAATGTCTACAACGGCTGGAAGAACTCAAACTTCAACAACGCCTGGTGCTTCGAGAACTTCATCCAAGCACGACAGATTCGTCGCGCCCAAGATGTCCGCCAGCAACTCCTGGGTATTATGAACCGCTACAAGCACAGAATTGTATCCTGTGGCCGTGATACCATGAAAGTACGACAATCCCTATGCACCGGCTTCTTCCGCAACGCAGCCCGCAAAGATCCCCAGGAAGGATACAAGACCCTGGTCGAGGGCACCCCCGTGTACATGCATCCCAGCTCAGCTATGTTCGGCAAACCCTCCGAGCACGTCATCTACCACACCCTGGTCCTCACAACCAAGGAGTACATGCACTGCACGACAGCCATCGAACCAAAGTGGCTTGTGGAGGCGGCCCCGACTTTCTTCAAGGTTGCGCCCACAGATCGGTTGTCGAAGCGCAAGAAGGCAGAGCGTATCCAGCCTTTGCACAACCGCTTTGCTGGCGAAGACGATTGGCGTTTGTCTGCGCAAAGGCGCCAGGGCAGAGGTGGCGGTGGTGGTACTTGGGGTTGATTTCGAATTTCTTAAAGATACCAGCTTTGGTTGCGGTTGTGCTTTTTTTTCTCTCTGCGTCATGTCATATTCATATATCTCTATCTATGTACCATTTTACCTTTGCATGAAACAAAAGATGGCTTGAAGTTTATTTTCTTTTTTTTTGCATTGTGGTCTATTGTATCAAATAAAATGATTGTAGATGGATCAGCGAAGCCAATATCTGCGCCTTTGCTAACAATCAATGACTAGAAGGACATGTTTGCGTTAATGTTGCTTGGCTTTGGAGTGGACGACTGTTTTAAATACTTGATAAGAGGCGCTGCATATAGCTGTTTCTCTCGTAGGGCCATTATTTTGGATTTAGTATAGGTCTATGTTTATGTGGCTCTAGAGATCTCAACCTAGTTTCGAAGCAAGTATATCATTTCATATATTTCTTTTCAACTCCTTTTTCATCTCTTTTCTCATCTCTTTTTTCGCCATTTTTTTCACACATTTTCGAGTGCCCCAAGCTAAAGTGGTTTAAAATAGTGATTTAATCTTATAACGCTTTCTCTTCTTGCGTCTCTCCTAATCCACCTGAGTCCGAATCGCACAGCCCTATGCAAGACAGCACCAGCGAGATGGTCATTATTTACCACAGATTACTCCAACCGCCCCACGCCGTCCCGAAATGCCACATTTGAAGAGTCTTTGCCTTCGCCAACTATCTTCGGCAGTTAGCCGTTCGCTCCAAGACGGGGCTCACCAGTACCCTCGGATAAATCCAATCGATCGACTCATCGTATACTGTGAAGTATTCGGATACACCGTACGAGTCCGAGCTCGCATCATGGTGAGTCCTTGTGGTGCCGTTTGTTGTTATCAACATGCCTCTATTACTTGTCTTGGAAGTATAATAAAACAGTGAGGTGAATCAACAAGACATATCAAGACTCCTTAACAACGAATATACATCTAGTCGAATCCAGTACCTTATAAGTACATTAAATCTAACAATTATAAACGGGGGTATCACATAACAAAAACAAGACAGCCCATAAAACAACCTCACGCCCCCTCCCCAAGATAATTCAAAACCTCATCATTAGAAAAAAGCAACTTCCGCATCCTCTCCCCACGAGCCCGATCCTCAGCAGCCTTCTTCGCAGTCTGCTTAGCATTCAATTTGTGCACTTTCGTCGGCGGCGGCGGTTTAGGCGGCAATCGATCCCCATCCGCATCAAGCCCAGTGCCCAACCCGGCGGTATCATTCTTCGGGCGAGGTTTGAGTGGCTCCCTTATTCCCTCCCGGCCTGGTGCGCCGAGACCGCGTCTGCTATCTGGATCCCAGCCGTATGTTGAGAGGTAGCGGAGGCCTTGGCGTGTGCGGTCTAGGTGTGAGGGCGGGTGGGAATGGGTTAGGCAGACTTGATGGGCTAGAGAGGCCTCGTGGGGTTGGTCTGTTTGGTTTGCTGCGAGGGGGAGGTTGCATATTTCGCAGTGGGTGTCGGGCTGCCTTGTTTTTGTTGGTTGTGGTTCTGCTTCTGGTTCTTCTGCTGGTGGGGGAAATGTTGCTTCGGTGGGAGGTGGCGCGGACTGTGTTGTGCGGGGAGGGGGTGACTGTTCCGTTGGTGTTGGTGTACTTGGTGATGTCTTTGAGGTTGGCTGTTTCATTACAATGGAGAGGTATGTGTCTGCGATGCTTGCTCCGGAGGTTGTAGAGGAAGCTGGAGTGGTGGTGGTATCCAGATCGGAGGAGCGGACGAACTTTACGCGTTTGCGGCGGACGCCGGATGTGAAGGGGCGCTGCTGCTCTGGTGGGAGGAAGTAGTCCTCCTCGTCCATGTCATCCATCTCAGACATGGCTAGATTTGAAGCTATATAGGAAGTAGCAGTGCAGTAAAAGAAAGAAAGAGAGAGAGGACGAAAAGAGCTCCGGAGATAGCGATAAGGTAGATAAGCGGATAAGAGTACGTGTACGTGGAGAAATTAATCCCTTGGACATCCTCTTCTCTTCTTCACCTCTCAATTCTCCAACATGCCCATCCCAATCATCGCCCAGGGCCTCCGGGAGGGCATCTCGTCCATCCCACACGCCTGGACAGTCATCCGATACGCGCCATGGCTCCTCGTCCTCGCCGCCTTGAAGTACTACTTCGAAGGAGCCCGCAACACCTCGGAACGAATGATGCGGTCGAAAGTCATCATGGTGACAGTACGTACACACACAAACACACTCAATTGCTCTTCCCTCAAGCCCCCGGACCAAACTAACACGCGAAAAAGGGTGGCACATCCGGCATAGGAGCAACAGTGGTCCGCGAACTAGCCCTCCGCGGCGCCCAAGTAATCCTCCTAACCCGCCAACCACCATCCGACCTCTTCCTAGTAGAATACATCGACGACCTCCGAACAACAACAAACAACCAACTAATCTACGCCGAACAAGTCGACCTCTCCTCCCTCCACAGCGTCCGCACCTTCGCCACAAAATGGATCGACAACATCCCACCCCGCAGACTAGACAGCATAATCCTCTGTGGCGGCATTGCAGAGCCTGCCCACGCCCGCGGCCTAACCCTCGATGGCATTGACCGCGAATGGCAGGTCAACTACCTATCCAACTTCCACCTCCTCAGCATCCTCAGTCCGGCACTCCGCGCGCAACCTGCACACCGCGATGTGCGAGTTATCTTTGCCAATTGCTCCAGTTATATTGGTGCTGATTTCACCGAGTTGGAGGGTATGGCGCGGCCTAAGCCTCAAACCTCCAAGACGAAGGGTCAGGGACAGGGTCAGGCTGTGGTCCCACCTCCGAAGAACGTCTACGCCTTAGCCAAACTATCCCTCACGATCTTTGCACATTCCTTCCAGCGCCATCTGAATGCCTACAAACGACCGGATAGTCTGCCGCCCTGCACGCGCGTGATAATGGTCGACCCAGGTCTCTGCCGAACACCTGGAACACGGCGCTGGCTAACAGGTGGCTCACTATGGGGACTAGCGCTATACCTACTCACCTGGCCGATCTGGTGGCTGGTGCTGAAGTCGCCGCAGCAGGGCGCGCAGAGTATACTATACGCAGCGATGGAAGCGGAGTACGGGCGTGGCGATGGTGGGTGGTTGATTAAGGAGTGTCGGGAGGTGGATTATGCGCGGAGTGATGTCAAGAACGATGAGCTTGGGAAGAAGTTGTGGGAGTTTAGTGGGAAGATGATTGAGGAGGCGGAGAAGGATAGTGCTGTTCGCCGGGCGCTTGAGAAGAAGATTGAGGAGGAGGCTGAGAAGGTGAGGGCGCAGAAGGGGGAGAAGAAGGTTAGGGAGGAGGAGAGTTCGAAGAAGGGGAAAAGTGATGGGTCTAGGAGGAGTCGGAAGGGGAATGGGAATGGTGGGAATAAGTGAGTGTACGTATATTGATATAGGTAGATATTGGTATAGATGTGAAGGTTGCATCTATACATGTCGACAGTGTGATCTAACATAACATCGGTTCATAAGTAACCTAACTTATAGACTAGAAAATTACTTGTGGTATCAATTCACAAAAAGGAAATTCGTTTCATATATTCTACTAGAACTAGATCTTCTATATCAACAGAACCAAGATAAGATCATTTTAAACCACGCTCACAACCAATCCAACAGAAGCAACAAATATTAAATTTACTTCTTAAGCGCAGCAAGGAGCTCAGCAGGGGGCTGCTGGCGGTAACCCTGGGGGTTGTTCTTAGTCCAGAGCCAGAGATCCTCGCAAGCCTGCTCGAGGGTACGCTCAGCCTTCCAGCCGAGCTCAGTGTTGGCGCGGGTAGGGTTAGCAGTGAGGTTGAGGACGTCACCAGCGCGACGGGGAGCAACCTCATAGGGCTGGTCCTTGCCGACGGCAGCGGAGAAGGCGCGGATCATCTCGTAGACGGTGCTGCCCTTGCCGGTACCCAAGTTCCAGGCGCGCACACCGGGGTTGTTGGCGCGCAGGTAGTTCAGGGCCTTGAGATGGCCGTCGGCCAAATCCAGGATGTGGATGTAGTCACGGATGGCGGTGCCGTCGTGGGAGGCGTAGTCTTGTGGATGTTAGATGAACTGTTCTGTGGTATTATAGGGATTAGAGGCAGGACATACCGTCACCGAAGACCATCAGCTTCTCGCGCTTGCCGGTGGCGACCTGTGCGAGCAGGGGGAGCAAGTTGTAGGGGACGCCCTGGGGGTCCTCGCCCATGATACCGCTGGGGTGGGCACCAGCGGGGTTGAAGTAGCGGAGCAAGGCACCGTTCCACTTCTTGGCCTCGGCCTCGTTGCCGGCCTTGATGGCGTTGTTGCGCTGAGCGTTGATCACGTCGGTGATGGCGGTCTCAACGGCGAACTTGGTGTTGCCGTAAGGGTTGGTGGGGCCCAGAGGGCAGTCCTCAGGGATGGGGATCATATTGGGGAAGCGGGTGGCGTCACCGTAGACGGTGGCGGAGGAGGAGAAGACGATGTTGGTGACGTTGTGCTTCACCATGGAGCGGAGGAGGTTGATGGTGCCGTAGACGTTGACCAGGTAGTAGTCCAGGGGCTTCTCACCGGACTCACCGACGGCCTGGGGAGCAATTGTTAATTTCTATGGTTTCTTGGTTGAGTTCTGGTACATACCTTCAGCGCGGCGAAGTGGATGACACTGTCGATGTCGGGGTGAGCCTCGAACACCTTATCGAAGCCATTCTCCTCGGTGACATCGAGCTGAATGAACTCAGCCTTCTTGCCGCAGATAAGCTCAACACGCTTGAGGGCCTCGGGCGAAGAGTTGTACAGGTTGTCAGCAACGACGACCTTGTAGCCAGCCTCGAGCAGGGCCAAGGTGGTGAACGAGCCAATGTAGCCCGTGCCACTGCGGGGGAGTTAGCTGGAACTCCAATTGAACCAGAAGAATAGATGATATACTTACCCAGCAACAAGAACAGAACCAGCAGACATGATTAAAGATGTAAAGTGAGACAAAACGGAGCAAAGATGGGGGAAAGTAGAAAGCGGACGAGGGGCAGCTTTTAAGGGGAAATTGGAGGTGGGGGGGGGATGGGCCCTCCCACATCTTACTGTTATGACGCGGCCCAGTCGATCGACGGTTTCTAATTTCTCATTTACTTGCTACAGACCCTTTCAGGGGTTATTATATACAGATGTTCAATTATATCTACTCTTCTTGACTCAATTGAGGCTAACTATGAATTGTTTATGTACTGGATATGCCGTGTTATGGATGATCGTCCTGGCGGTGAACTGCACTCACTCGAAAGAGACATGATATGCATCCGACGAAAATCTCCGGGTGCAGACGAGAATGACGAGAATGACGGGAATGAACATGAGAATATACAAGCAATATTCAATGTTCAACGCAGTCATAAGTTGTGTACGAACATTAAGTGAAGCTGATCTGTCCTTAACCGTTTCAGGAACCGTTGGACCCGTCCCGATCCAGGGTCCAACCCGTTCCCGGGGCTCGGCATTCTTCAACTTTTTATAGATATCTCTCGAATTGAATGAAATTGGTATTGAAAATAATAAAGCATGGGTACAATAGTACAACCCGATTTTTATGGGCCAGAATTCCCTTCTAATCGTCCATCATAAGAGTCCAATGCTCGTGTAGATGGAGAGTTGCATTTCAGCAACCGCAGACATGTGGGATAGCCTCAGGGACTAGTTCAGGTCTGTTGGGACCGTGTGGTCGGGTCTCAACTCAGATATTTATGGAGTGAGGGCCAACCGAACCGGCAGGGGGATGCCGGATCCGACTTGAATTCAAGATAACCCAGAAGGTGATGTTCAACCAAGGAGCTCAACATCCAAACCGATAGCACGCATAAAAAGGTTGACGTTGCTGAGGCGCTGGCTACCCATGTCGGCAGGAAGGGTCTTGCTGTAGCCGACAGTCTCCATGACACGATCCCTGGAGAAAACAGTTAGTACTGATATCGACAAAATGTATAGACGGGATACTCACTTGACGGCAATAACCAAGCGCTGCTGCTGCTCAGGGCTGGCGCCAATACCCACGGCGGCAAGGAACTGCCACACGTACATGTCATCTCCAGAGCTGATCGTGCCGGGGAAGATATCGTTCAAGCCCGGCTCCAAAGTATCGAAGAGCACGTTGAACTTCTCCACCCACTGCTGCCAATCGTGCTCGGAAGCCTGGCCGGCCTCCTTGACAATTTCGGCGCGACTGAGCAACATAGTCAGAATGCCCAGTCCAACCTTGGTCCGAGCCACGGTGTGCACGTGGGTTTGGTTGATAACCAGTCCCAAAAGACCAATGATGATGTTGAATGGCGCCTCGTTGACGTAGCCCAATAAGCAAGGCATGACAGCCAGGGAGAACAAGTCAATGGCTTCGCGCACAGCAAGCGATGGCTGAGCCTCGCCGGGGACGGGCTGAGCATGGTGGACCACATCAAGGCTGTCCAGGTGAACGACAATCATGGTAAGGATAGTGACGCGCTGTTCCTGGTCAATGTGGCGGAAGATGCGAGGAATCGCCTTCTTGCCTTTGGGGTATGACAAGAACGCGATGAAGGGGTGTGGTGTCGTCGAATTGGGCACAATGGGTTCCATCACTTTCAATGAGCGCCAGAGCTTCTGGTTCAGCGAGTGAAGCTTCTGTCTCCATTCCATGTGTTCTTGGATCGCCTCGGCATCTCCCTCCTCAGGGGGTGGGGGCATCGTGCGCTCCATATCCTCCATGGCCATCAATGCACTGTAAACACCTTCAAGGTTGGTGAGAATCGACTTGCGGTCACTAAGACTCAGATTAGAGTGCAGCTTTTTGGGCTTGGCTCCCTCTGAGCTATCAGGGCGCTTGATGTTCAGCATGGGCTTGGGTGCCTTGGCGTTGCTGAAGGCGATCTTGCCCAAACTACCCTCAATGATGAGTTGCTTATTCTTGGGCTTAGCCTTGGCCGCCTCAACCGCACGCTGAACTTGCTGTTGCATCCGCTGCATGTGGTTATCGGCAGATTGGAAGTTCCTTCGGCCGTGTCCACCAAGTCGGTTACCCGTTTGAAGGAGGTATGTCTGAGCAAAGTGGCCAAGAGGCTGGTGGGGGTGTTGGCGCGGTGCACCACGAATCTGGCTGTAGACCTGGTAGTAGAAGTCCTCGGCCAGTACGGCCTCGGGGTCCGAGTCTGCGACATTTCCAGCAGCCGCCACAAGCTGTTGCAGTTGAATGCGGGTGATGAAGTTCTTATCCTGCGGTGTCATCAAGCCATTGCCTCGTGACAAGAGGAAGATCTTATGGTTGCGCTTCGCCCGCTTGGCATCCTCCACCAGGTAAGCGTTACGCTGCTCTTCCGTCAGATGCATAAGCTGCTGTGGGTTGGTAATCACGGGCATTCCATTGTTGGAACCCCGAGAGGGGGGCGGTACCTGCTGGGGCTGAGGTTGCTGGGGTTGTGGAGGGCGTTGGGCCTGGGGCGGACCGGCATGGCGTGGGCCAGCAGGCGGCATGTGTTGCGGGGGAAGATTGGCGTTCTGCATCATGTGCAGGGCCCCACCAGTGGGAACGGGTCCAGGGCCATAGAGCTCCGGCATACCAGGCGGTGGGTGCATCTGTGGGGGTAGATGGCCTTGTTTCAACTGTGTCTGCAGGAACTCCGGAGGCACCGGGGGGAACCCATCGGGGAGAGTTGGGAGATGTTGGTGCTGGGGAGGATACGCAGGCTCCGCCATGGAGCGCAAAAAGGCCTGAGCAGCTGGACTCGCATGTTGAGGGTGTTGACGCATCTGCGCCTCAACCTCCTCCAAGCTCATCATTTTCCGGCTCGGTGCTGGCTCGGTCTTCTTCTGCGAAACACCCCAGACACTGGATTTGGCTTGCAGATCCGGAATGTACCCGGGATCTGAGTACTTCTCATATCCCGAGCGCTTGACGGTCTCCACGGCGGGGGCTTGCTGGACGGGGACTTGGGCCTGGGGCGCGACTCGGGGGGCATTGGGGTGCTGCAGACTAAAGCGAACCTGCTCCTCGCCAATCGCATCGGACACCTGAGCGGTTTTCCCAAAGAAATCAAAGTCTCTTCCCACCGATGTATCGGGAGCTCCGCCAAACGTGTCATCGTTGAACTCATCCTGATCGTCGGGCAGCTGGTCTCCCAAGCCGTCGTAGGTATCCTCGAAGTCGATGCTAGGTGAATATGAGTACAATGGTAAATTTCGATAGAAACGGGAATCCTCACACATCGTCATCCTCGAACGCGTTAGCTCTGGCGACTTCGGCAAAGGGGTCTGGGTTTTCGAAGAACCCCCTAGCCCCAGGACCATCGCGATCCCGAGGTAGGTTGGTATTGAAACCAAAGAAAGACATCCCTTCTGCAAGAGGATAGGTGGGGAGGTGATGTTGGTGGGGGGGCGAGATGAGTGACGGTGCGATGGTCGGGGCGAAGTTCTGGAGTTCCGTCGCCTGAGGCAGCCATGCCAAGCAACTGTCGATCTGATGCAGCCTGAAGTTGTCGACGTATTGCAGAACATTCTATAAAGGGCGGGCAGAGGGGTCAGATTGACTGTAGGGTCTATAATTTGAGTGTTTACCACTGTTGATGACCCTAGAACTAGAATGTACATGGTGGCACTAGTACAATGGCTATGTTCTTAGCGAACACAACACGTTTACGGAGTATACAGACTGTTACAAATATTATAGATACAACACGAGGTATTTCTTATAGAAGTAGACCTTGCCATCACATTCTGTACATGGACCCTTTACAATGCGACTGAAGGAGTTGAAATTCCCCTGAAGAATGTCTGAAGTAGCGCGACACCTGGGCTGAAAGCGGTTGTCATTGTCTTGCGCGGCCTCTTTTCCTTCCCATTTTCATCTATCCGTCTCCGGCCCCTGCACCTTCGGAAATTAAGTTACCTTGGGGCCGTTCATTTCTTCTATGCCTCTTTCTAACTCTGACTGAGCTGGTGTTCTTGTTGTCTCTACCTCGGGGAATCGTCCTCGCCCCTGCATCATGTCCCTCTCTTTTCGATATGCGCGCTATCTCCTCTTTGCCGTCGTGGTAGGTATTTTCTGAATGGATCGCAATGGCCTGCTAACACTGATCAGGGATTGACGGTCTTCTTCGTCATCTCCAAATCCTCGATCCCTCTCCCCAGCATCCCCAGCACCACCTATACCTCTCCTGCGACCAAAACACCCCCGACCTATGATTCCGTCAAGTCGCAAAAGCCGCAAGTCCTTGGCACGAATCGCGCTGGACGAGTAAATGCCACTTTTGTCACCTTAGCCCGCAACTCTGACCTGTGGGATATGGTCAAGTCCATCCGGACTGTCGAAGATCGTTTTAACCGTGATTACAACTACGACTGGGTGTTCCTGAACGACGATGATTTCGATGAGGAGTTCAAGAAGGTGACCACCTCGCTGGTGTCCGGTACCACCCACTATGGCAAGATCCCGAAGGAGCACTGGTCCTACCCGGATTGGATCGACCGGGACAAGGCCAAAGAGGCGCGAGAGGAGATGGATCGCAAGAAGATCATCTACGGTGGCTCCGAGAGTTATCGCCATATGTGCCGCTACGAGTCTGGGTTCTTCTTCCGTCACCCACTCATGATGAACTACGAGTACTACTGGCGTGTCGAGCCCAGCATTGAGCTCTTCTGTGACATTCCCTCTGATCCGTTCCGTTTCATGAAGGAGAACAATAAGAAGTACAGTTTCGTCATCAGTCTGTACGAGTATATCGAGACTATTCCCACCCTGTGGGATAGCGTGAAGAAGTTTACGAGCAACCACCCTGAGTATATCCCCGAGGGGAATGCTATGGAGTTTGTCAGTAGCGACAATGGTGAAACCTACAACAAGTGTCACTTTGTGAGTACGCCCTATTGAGGTTCATTCTCCAGCCCCGCTAACTTTCCTGCAGTGGTCAAACTTCGAGATTGGCAGCCTGGAGTGGCTCCGATCCAAGGAATATATTGACTACTTCACATCGCTAGACCAGGATGGCGGTTTCTTCTACGAGCGCTGGGGTGACGCACCCGTGCACTCGATTGCCGCCTCTCTGTTGCTGAAAAAGGAACAAATCCACTTCTGGAACGAGATCGCCTACTACCATGTCCCATTCACGCATTGCCCCACCGAGGAGCAAATCCGATTGGATCTCAGATGCTCCTGCAAGCCGAAGGAGAACTTTGACTGGAGAGATTACTCTTGTAAGTGTATACCCTGTGGTAACATGAACACAATCTAATTGTCATACAGGTACCAAGCGGTGGTTTGACATCAACAATATGCAAAAACCGGCGGGATGGAGCAAGAAGGATGACTGATTTGCTGCTTACTTGTATCTTTGGGCCAGCTCATAGCCGGCCCAGTCGTTCTCTTTAGCGACAATGCGCGGGTCGGTTGTCCAGATATGAAGCTCGCGTTTCGGGGCTGACAGTGTCGCCCATCTGCGCTGCTTCTGCAGGTACCATACTCCAGTTGAGTGATGCCTGGTTGCACTATATCCACCTCTATTGTAGTGGAGAAAGCACTTGGATGCAGCGCCGTTTATTCCAAAGTTGAGCGGAAAGCTGCAGGTCTACCCTACCCTTGTTTCTGATTTATTTTGATTCCCACCCAAGTACCAAGAGCTTTCACTTCGATGTCTGACATGTTTTACTATGGATTTTCGAGCGTTATTCTGTTTGTGGGTTTTCAGCATGGTTCACCGGAGTAAAGTGATATTCCAGGGACCATTGGTTTTCTATACTTCTAAAATTTGCAAAGACATCATGAATACAACTGATCCAACAAGTCGTGAGTCAACAAGTAGATGATAGAGGATAAATAAACAGTCGCAATGGTAGTGTTACATGCAATATTCACACAAATTTGCCCAAGCAGCAGAGCAGAAAAATCAAGTCAAACGTTGGTGCTTATACAATGATCTCTTGCATAGCAGTAGATCAGATTAAAGCACAGAATTGTATAATCTCACAATAGGTTATTCAAACCATAACGAATCCATCTTAGTTGGTCTTTGGCTTCTTCGTGCCGTACTTCGAGCGACTTGTCATACGGCTTCCAACACCACCCTATAAACAGTAATTAGTAAACATTCATACCTCATACCATCATATAGAGCCCTGCACAAGGAATACAGTGCCAGAAACCCAAACTTACCAAATCCATACCACCACGAACAAGGGTATACTTCACACCAGGACAATCCTGAGCACGACCACCACGAACAAGCACAACACTGTGCTGCTGGATATTGTGGCCTATAAAAACAACTTTGTATTAGCCATACCGCCCTTCCAATCCAATTGGAATAATCTTACCTTCACCAGGGATATAAGCCGTAATAATCTTCCCGGAACTCAAGCGCACACGAGCAATCTTCCTCTCACCAGAGTTAGGCTTCTTAGGCTTGGTAATACCAGTCTTAAGACAAACACCCTTAAGCCCAGGCGTTCCCACAAGCGCAGGTGACCGACCCCGGCGCGCGCGCTGACCAGTCCGGATACCGCGGCGGACCTGGTTGTATGTAGCGCGGATAATAGGCGAGCTGGAGAATTGGCGCTTAGAGGTTGAGAGGGAGAGGGAGGAGAGAGTGGTAGAGGTGCGGAAGACGGGGGTGAAGTTGAAACGGGTGGTGAGTGAGGTTTGGGTTTGGAGCTTGGTGGATGTTGTGAGGGTTCGGCGGAGAGGTGTTGTTGCTGGACGGTGGACAAGAGACCGGAGGGCCCGGAGGGCTATTGGGGAGAGTAATTGTGGCATGTTAGCGGGTGTGGGTGACTAGCAATTGCTCTCCGGGATGGAAGTCGAGAATATTGATGGAATTGTTCTGTGTCACGTGAGCTGCGGGTTTGGTTGTTGTCGGTTGCCGGAGGAGCTGGACGCGCTGCCTCTCTCTGCCTGAAGCATCATCGGCGGTGTCATCTTGCATCTCTTCCATTTCTCCTCATACTTTTCTTTCTTTTCTAAACGAGCTTTGATCATTTTCTCAGACATTTCAATTTGCGATCTGTGCTCTGATTTTGAAGACTACCCTTCTCTACCCGCCATCATGGTACGTTATCAATCTACGGACCTTGGACCTCACCCTGGAGGTGGAAGCCAGCCAGCAGTTAGCAGCTAGACTACACATCCTGCGCTCCATCCCCCGATCTTCCAATCCCCAAATAGTACACATCAATCCATCCCCAAGTCCCCCAAATTAACAAAAACCCCAGTCTCTCCGCATCGCTCCCCCAAGCGGCAACCCATCCCAAACCAGCAACCTCACAACCCGCCAAGCAGGCTCCATCACCGCCGCAAGACCCTCCAAGGGCGCCCCCTCAGCCCCCGGTCTCCCAGACACGCTCCGCAACAAGCTCACGCTCCCAGCAACAGCACACGCCTCCTCGACAAACGCCAGCGGCGACATCCCCTCATCGACACACCCGCTCGAAGCCCGCCTGCTGGCGTGGCGCGCCACCCAGGAGGCAATGAAGATGGAAGGTCTGCGTCGGGCGTATGGAATCGCCGAGCCCGTCCGCCGTGGTATGGAGCTGAAGATCGTGCGTGATGGTACTTTCCGGCCTGCTGTGCTTGGTGGTGTTCGTGGGGGTAATGTTCATGAGGATATTCTTATGCTTGGGGGTCGGGATACAGAGGTTCAGTGGGAGGATATTTATCAGGGTATGTGTTTCGTCTTTTTCTGGTGGTTCTTCTTTGGGGGGATAAGGTTGGGGATTGTTTGGCTAACTTTATCTGTTGTAGGTGATGACCTCCGTGAGCCGCCTACCTTCCATGATGAGATGGAGAAGAGGCTGAAGATGGATTTCTAAATGAGCTTTTGATGAATGGTGTTCTTTATCTTTCTGTGTTTTTTTCTCGGTCGACTGTTCTACCGGTCTCTTCCTCATGTCCCTCGTCATACTCCTATCTTATTCCCGAATAGAGTGCTAGATGTTTGGATTGATGCATTGTCGGTCTGCTATTCCTGTCTGTTCTTGGATCAGGCAAGGCAATGCTGTCAATGCATTGACACCATGGTCTATTTCTACTAAGCCGTGAACACCCAAGTTATCTAAGAAATACACATATCACGACCAATTACGCAGTCACCATACTACCATCCTATAACTAGTATAAGACTCTTTGGCTGTATCAGTCAACTTGCACCTAGGCTTGGTACTCAGATAAAGATGGATGCTTCAGTAGGTTATCAGATCGCATATAACTCCATGGATACTACCCTGTACCCTACGAAAAACCAAACCCAAACCGGGAAAGAAGCAAGCAAAGGAATGAACAGTAAAAAAAAGAGATCAATAAATACAAGAAAGCCAGCAGGGCCCATACAGTACTTGATAAGAGAAAGAGAAGGGGAAGTCGGATTGGAGGGGGTATATAGAAGAAATCGGGAAGGCGGACGGGCAGAAAGGTGGCAGAGTAAGAATGAAAATAGGATAATAGTGATAGCAGGACGCAAGACGCCAGAGGAACAGTGAAAGGAGGAGGAAGCACATCAGGGAGGGAAATGGTTCGTGGCCCATGTACAGACGAGGGGGCGATGCTTGCTCAACCCTAGTAAGGAAAGAGAAGAATGGGGTAGAAGGATAGGAGACCATGCGGTAAGTCCAGTCAGAAGCAAATGTCCAAACGCCGCTTCCGGAGCGCACATGTTCAACGAGAATAGGAGCCCAGGGTGCGAGGATTGGTTGATCCTGCATCCAGGCATGATTAGGTTAATCGCTGCGGTGGTGAAGGGATGTTGAGGGATATGGTAGACAGGAAAGACACCAGGAGAGTGGCGACGTGGTACAGTCACACCGGAGCGGTACCAAACTGGAAATCGGAGGGTCTTCGGATGAAATTGTGGATGATAGCAAGTGCGGCGGAGATACATCCGTTGGACCGTGCTCTCAGCAAAGCGAGCTTTTATAGATTATAGAATCACGCAACGACAGCCTGGACTGCGTTCACTGGCCTCGCGGTCTCGGTTGTACTGTGCCTTGGCTCCCTTTGCGTCTTCCTCGTCGACAACTTCTTGCGGTTTAACGGTCATATGAACCACATTGGGGTGTTCTTTGCTGAACTTTGAGTCTGCGCATTGAGACCGTCAGTATATAATCATAATACGTAGTATAAACAGAAGCCACGGCCAGACAACGGAATACATACCAGAGATAGGCGACTTATCATCTAGCAACTTTCCAAAGGAGATAAGGCGTATAGAGCTTGGCGACGAGGGACGAGTCTCCCAATCTAAACAAGAAACCACCAAGTTAGCCATTTCATCCCATACATCATCCAAGATGAATCCTGCCAGGGTCACCCATACCAGATCTCCATTCGCGCCAAATCAATTCCTTGAGGGTATAAACACTCATAAGGAACGGGTCGGAATTCTCAACATTAACCGATCGCTTCCGTAGATATCTCCCATCGATAGTAAACGGGTGACGCGAACCCGTCGTTAAAAGCAGCGTGATAACTAGCGACGGACCCGCATCCTCGACTTCCTTGCCGGAGCCATCATCCGACTGCTCAGTTGACATCTCCTGCACGGTCTTAGGCTCCTCGGTATCCATTGATGTCGTCGTTGCCGTGGTAGTATTCGGCTGAGCGACAGCAGAGGAGTTGTCGTAGGATGTCGATGTGGTGGTCGTACCAGTCGTCGCCGCCACTGTCACGGGGGCGGTTTCGCCACCTGTGCCGGGGGTGGTTGCGGGGTGGTTCGCGACGGCAGCTTGACCTGGCTGGGCGAGTGGCTGTGTCGCAGGAGCGGACGGGTTTGCGTCACGGGCGGGAGCTGTTTGGGCTGGGTCTGCTGTTTCTGTGGTTGGCACTGTTGGCTGTTCGTCGGACGGAGATGTAGTCGGCTGGTCATCGTCTTTGGGGTTCAGAGTTCCCGACTCCGGGCGATCGGTTGTAGACATTGTTCTTTTGAAGGACCCCAATAATATCAATTGACTAGCTTTCCCTGTATTTGTTCAGGGAAAGGGGGGAGGCACAGGGGCGAATAGATTGGGAGACAGAGGTAGACAGCGGAGGACAGAGGGAGATAATCGGGTGCCAGATGTGAGGAGTCGACTAGGCGGGAGGCGCAATAATACCCACTAGTGCGGTTTGGTCCGAAAGATGATCCTGTACAGTTATGAAGATGTGCAAACGAAGGACATTATATGAGGATATGAGGAGTTGAAGGAGGAGAGATGGCAAAGGGGATCGGCAGGCCTAAAGACTGGCCGACAGAGACCCTGGTAAACCGGATCCTGTTTCCCCTCCCCCTTTTTTTTCAATCAAATC
>ERZ1673737.954-NODE-954-length-31554-cov-15.064700_pt1 | contig 31554 bp, 25 predicted proteins | sample MGYA00580211_ERZ1673737 | MGnify/ENA primary metagenome ERZ1673737 (study PRJEB41218, sample SAMN15661789) | gut metagenome | host: Homo sapiens | place: Canada: London | collected 2015-08-20/2019-03-30 | study: EMG produced TPA metagenomics assembly of... | reverse complement strand
ATATTCACATTTTCAAAGATCTATTTAAAACTAACTAAAAAATCTAGTTATTTTTATATTTTCAAACTTTTTCATAAAAAACACTTGAATTTTATATAGTTAGCTCACAATACAATGCCAAAGGACTAGATACTGGCCTCTTTTCTCCAAGAGTTACCAGGTAAGGAGTTTCACCTAACTAAATCAACTACACCAAACTGGCACACCATAAGCTTTCTCCAAATTAATCATATTTTATATTTAAAACGATACACTAATTAATAATTATAATGCAAAAAAGCAGATAATGTAAATTGAATTTTTTCTTTTCACATTATCTGTTAGAATTAAAAATATATATTAACAACTACAATTTTTATATTATTTCATTCACAAAAGTCAATAATGAATCCACTGTAATATCTTGTTTATAATCTTCATTTCCAATTAATGCTGTTTTACAACCTGCATTCTTTCCTGCCATAATATCATTTTTTGAATCACCAATCATCCAAGATTGACTTAAATCAATATTAAGTTCTTCTGCAGCCTTTAATAATAGTCCTGGTTTAGGTTTTCTACAATCGCAATCAATCTTTAATTCTTTAATTTCTCCATCAAAGCCACTATCAGGATGATGTGGACAATAATAAATTGAATCAAGATAAGCACCATGATTACCTAAAAGAGTTTCCATCTTGTTATGAATTTCATTTAACTCTTCATAAGTAACTTCTCCTCTAGCAATAACAGGCTGATTTGTAATTACAATAGCAAGATAACCTGATGCATTAATTCTCTTGATTGCTTCTGACACACCATCAATCAATTCAAAGTCATTAATGTTTCTAAGGAACCCAACATATTTATTAATTGTACCATCCCGGTCGAGGAATACAGCTTTTTGCTTATTTGAAAGGTTCTTAGCCGATACTCTTCCTGCTTTGAAATCTTCTTCTACCTGATGGAATCGATCTGGTGTTCCCATATCCTTTACATACTCTGGAGAATCATAGCAGAACATCTTACCAGATCCAGCCAGAGGTTTTAGAAGTTGCCGATCCAAATCAACTTTTACAGTCTTTCCTGTCATCTCGTCCACAGTACCAATTTTATCTGCATCAATAGATAGCATATCAAGAACTTTAGGATCAATCACATGCAAACCTGCATTAACTCTATTTTTATAATATGTTGGTCGAACGTCTTCCTTCGCCAACCAAGATTGAACCGACATATCTTTTTCTGCAATGATAAGCCCGCTATCATACGGATGGTTATTCGGATGGGTGAACAATGTCACCAATCCGCCATGTTCCTGATGATATCTAACCATTCGGTTGAAATCAACATCAAAAACAGCATCTGCATTCAAAAGCAGAAACGGTTCATCTTCTAATTGTTCTCTCAGCTTAAAAAGTGCACCAGCGTTTCCAAGCGGCGTAACTTCATTGTAGTACTGGATTGATACACCTAGCTTAGAGCCATCTTTAAAATAATTCATGATTTTGTTTCCCATATGGGAAACTGTCATAATGATATCTTTAAATCCTTGCTCTCTCAACGAGATAATCTCTCGTTCAAGAACCGGAACACCTTCAATCGGAATCAAAGGCTTCGGTATATCAGGAAACAATTCAGATATTCGAGTTCCTCGCCCTCCGGCCATAATAATTGTCTTCATTTTCTGTTCTCCATTTTTGCTAATTAAATATTTATTTGACTTCATTCAATGCTTTATTATTGATTTAATTGATTTCTTTATGTTTTTACAGTAGTCCCACACTTTCATTGTACGAATAAAATCCTTCGGAGATATCTTTATTCCAATAAACTTACTTTCCATTTCAAAAGATAAATCTTTTGTATTAATACTATTTGGAACTAGTTCAACATATTTATTTAACTTTAATAATTTGTGTCGTGTTACACCGCTAGATTCAGCTGTATGCAATATCCAGTATATATATTGTTTAAGCAATTCATTTTTTAAGAGATTTTTTAAACATACTCGGCCGTTTACTACATCTTCTATCATTCTTGAATAAGCTTCTACTGCTGTATAATTCTTCTCAAAATTTGCACTTCCCGTACTACTATTTACTCGTTTCCTATAATGGTATAACGGTACTTGTACTAATTGAAGTGTCTTAGCTGTTTTCATTATTTTCCAAGAAAACACTGAATCTTCACATATAATCAAATTTTCTTAAAATTTAAACTTATCTAATAGTGTACGCCTATATATTTTGTTCCATAGAAATCTTCTCACCGAAGTACTTTTATCTGCGGAAATCATACTTTCAATTGCTGAATTTCCACCTTGTATAAACAAAGTATTGTAAGAACTTGTATCATAATTCTGGTTAGGTTTACTACCATCTAAAAATGTATTAAATGCACATGCCACAACATCAACATCGCTATTCTAAATATTCTCCATTAAAATTCTACAACATACTGGATGTACTAAATCATCTGAGTCCAAAAATGCAATATACTTTCCTATAGCTTTGCTTACGCCATAATTTCTAGTTGATGACACACTATCCTTAATGTTTTTATACACTTGAACTTTTTGGTTTGCTTGCATATTGAATTCATTACATTTTCTATAGTGTCATCATAGCTTTCATCATCAATAATTATCACTTCAAAATTATTATACGTCTAATTTTCAAACTATTTAGACTGCTCAATATATATTTTCCAGCATTATATGCAGGAATAATAATAGATAATTCTACCATCTTATTCAAATCACTCCTATTTCATTAAATATACTTAGTAATTTCTTGGAGTATGTCATCATATTTACTTTGGATACATATTTTTCTATCATTTCCTTATATTCTCCGTATATAGACTGATTTGCAATTAGCGTTTGCATCATTAAACAAATAGATTCGAGACTACCAGTTTCGTAACATACTCCTAAATGATTTGAAATCACATCTGATGCAAAAGATAAATTATCACTGACCAATAGTGGCTTACATAAACCAAGTGCATCTATATATGATGTCAATCCACATACAACATCATTTTTTTGGGACCTTTCTTTTACCGCAATTACAACATATTTATAACCATTTGTTCTTTTAATTGCATCTATATCACTTTCAACATTATTGTTCAACTCATTCTTAAAAGACTTATAATTAAATACATCTACCTTCAATTGCCTAGATGCTTCGTTCAAGAGATCAAAGTCTCTATGTGACTTACCATTCTCAATAAACAATCCATCATGTTGAATCCTCTTATTGTGCTTTTTATACCATGACAAATCAGGTCCCCACTCATTTACGTATGCTATACTTGCTATTTTAGGATATAATTCTATGGCTTTTTTTCTTAAAGATTCATTAAAAAATATTATCGCATCATATTTTCCATACTTAAGCATCTTGAACGGAGGGTGATGTGCAACAACAACGAGTTTGGCTTTCATTATTCCAATTTGACGCATTAACCCACAAAATGGTGCACAATGTCCAATTGAAATATAAACTACATCATAGCCTCTAGAACGTATTGCGACCTTAAAAGCATTATAAAATTCATCTAGTCTATGTGGAAGAGTTGATGTAGTTATTTTATAAAAATCAACATACCCCCCATTTAATATTCCTCTGACTTCATTTCCAACTAATTTGTAATGTTCAACTAGTTCGTGAATTCCAAAAAGATGCTGAGATGGCATTTCACCTCTTGCAACTTTCCCCCAAGGGCATAGTTACTTACAAACAATATACGCATAAATCTTTCCTCTACTTTCAAACTATTTTCCAATAAGATTTTTTAGCTTCGTATTATATATAACGAAACTCACAATTTCAATTATAAAACAGGTAATAAATAAAAGTGCTATCCCCGTGAAATATTTATTTTCGATATGAATATAATTTTTAATGCTCTCGATTATAAGTTGATTGCAACATAAATATACAATTGAATTTCTTCCTACACGTTTTAGATAGCAAACGAGCTTATTTTCACCTAAAAAATTTTCTAGTTTCTTAGATATTGAAATTCCTATAGCACATGCCACCACAACATTAACGAAAAATATTGGCCAAATCCCATAATTTGCTGTTCTCATGTTTATATAAGGAGTCAATAAAATTACACCAGTTGTTGTAATTCCGCAAATAATAATTAGTAACATATTTAATGTAGTTATCTTATGAATCCATCTATTGAACTCCAACCTTCTTGCGGAACTACCAATATACATTAATCCAACTGCTACTAAAGCACTATCTAATCCCCAAAGAGTTTTTATTTCAATGAATTGAAAAGATAACCCTATACATGTAATTAGTACAACCGTAATTATTTGACCTGTTCCACGCAATTTTTTCTGTACAATCACATAAATAATATCTGCCCAGAACATAACCATTAGAAACCAACACGTTCCTGGTACAGGCATTCCTTCTTTACTCCATAATAAATAATTTTCTAGAAACTCTATTTTAATGGTGTTTTCTATAAAGGCCGCTCTTAACACGTGAATACCACCAAAAATAAAATATGGAGCCAAAAGTGATCTTACTCTTTTTTTTATAATACTTAAACTAGATTCATTTACTCTAAATAAATACCCAGATATTACAAAAAACATCGGCACATGAAATGCATGTATAAATTTATCAAAATATCCGCTAAAAGAATTGGTATGTCCCATTACCATTAAAAGAATACCAAGTCCTCTAAACACATCAATATAACCTATTCTGTTCTGTTCTGTTCTCATCATTTTCTCCCTTTAATTAATTTGTCAACTTTTTTTTCTTTGAAATTTAGCAGGCATAATTGCAGAAAAATAATGAAGTTGCTTCGTAATAATCAGAAGAATCAAAAATTCAACGCATGCAACTCCAAGTTTAATAAACAAACTTGTCCATAAACCATATTGTTTAAAATCACCTATTATATTAAAAGAGACAAACATAATCACAAATATTAAACAGTCAGGAAGAAAAGCTTTTAAAAATCCAAAAACGGAAAAGCCAAAACTCTTTTTAATCAAGAAATAGCATTCAATAAAGAACTTAACAAACATACTTGTAGAAACAAATATAGCTAGTAAAGTTATATTTCTTGTATATGCACCAAATATAATCGCCAATAATGATATAGAAATATGAAATATACCACTATGAAGCATTTGCTTTGTACATCCTAGACTTTGATAAATCGATCCAAAAAGTGCGTTTAACAACTGAACGCAAATACATGTACTTAGCCACTTAAATGGTTCTACAGAATCATACCACTGATTTCCAAAATAACAAACAATTATTTCTGTATCAGCCCAAAAGCAAAAAGCAGTAATAAAAACGCCGAGTAATGACAGTATTTTTGAAATTTTAACAAATTCATTAAAAATGTATTTTTTATTATTCTGATGATCTGAAAGTATTGGATGTAATACAGGAGTTATAACATGTGCAATATTAGTTACCGGATACCTCATTAGTGTGTATCCTTTATTATAATACGCAAGCATCGCATTTCCCATAATTTTACCAGTCATTAAATTATCAAGATTTTGTGCAAAATAATTAGCTATATTATACAAGAATTGATTCAAACTATAACTCTTTACATGTTTAATCGGCTCATATGAGAACTTTAATTTAAATTTCAGTCCACTTCCATAATAATTCCATACGAATGTAATAAAAGCATTTAAAATCGACTGTATTACCAGCGCATAATATTTTGCTCCACAAAACGCAAGAATAACTGCGACCATTCCACTCATAGCCGTTGCTACAATCATTCGAATTCCCACTTTAAGAAACTCTTTTTCTCTAAGCAATAATGCATTAGGGATCATATTTAACGCATTAAAAAGAATTGAAATAGTAAGCATTAAAACAATTGGAACATAAACCATATCGTTGTAAAACAAAGCTATCGGATATGCCGCTATTGCGAAAACCAAAGCCAAAGCAAAAGAAAAGTACTCAGAAAAAGTAAAAATATCCTGAACATCTTGTCTGGATAGATCTTTAAATTGTGTAACAGCTGTTCCAAGTCCTAAATTTGCTAGAGTTGTAAAAAGCGTGGTAAACACTGTTACAACTGCCACAATACCATAATCGTTCGGTGTTAAAATTCTGGAAAGAACAGCTGAAATAATTAACTGTATAAATATTGTTGAGTATTTTGCAATTCCATAAATTCCAGTAGCCTTTTTTATAGAGATCGAATTAGTCATTTTTTCACTTCCTTATAATTTCTATTTTCTATCGCCAACTTATACATATTAGTAAAAGATTTTGCCTGTTCTAGAACAGTATAATCTTTTAATTTTTCTTTAATAAATGGCAACATGTTCTTAATATTTTTTCGTTGGCTCATAAAAATAAGTGCTTCTGCAAGACTTTGATTGGTCTCATTATTCAAAATGATTCCTGTTTTTTTATCATCAATCACTTCAGGCATTCCCCCACGATTAGTAATAATTACGGGACAAGCATTTTTATACCCATCTAAAATAACTCTACCAAACGGTTCATCCCAAAGCGACGGTGCAACAATAACATCAATATTCTCTAGTTCCTTAAGTAAATAATCTTCCTTAAGAAATCCATGATCAAATATTTTATTGTTTTTTGACAAAATATTTTCCGATTCCTTTGTTAATTCACCTTTACCAAATAAGTGAAGTTCAGCATTTATTTTTATCATGTCAAAAACAGATATCAACCAATCAACACCTTTATCTTTATGGTATCGTCCCAAAAATGCAAATTTAATTATCGAATTATCTGGTTTATTATATGCATATTCTAATCTAGATTGGAATTTTTCTTCATCAACATCAATTGCATTGGGTATTGCAATACATTTCATTGATTTTTTAAAGTATCCTCTTCTTTTAAATACTTCAAGTGTAAAATGCGATGGTGCCGTTGCAATAGATACTTTATTTGAATAAAACTTATGTATTAGTTGCTCATATCTACGAACGGTTTGCAATAATGTGTAGTCCCTGAGTGTATGAACTACAGGTATCTTTAATTCATATGCCACTTTCCAAACAATAACCGAAAACTCATGTAAATTATTTGTATGAAGTACATCGGGCTGAATTTCCGACAGTATATACTTTAATAATTTATAACATTGAATTTTATAACATCTTGTTAAAACTCTTTCAATCTTGTTATGATACTTAATTCTTGCTGGCATTCTTATAACTTTAACATTATTAACAGTCTTATACTCACCGGTATATTCTCCATCCGCAATCACATAAACATCATTGCTTTTTGCTAATTCTTCTGCTAGTTTTTGAGTACTAATTTCAGCGCCACCCTCAACATTAGGATAATATTGTATATTCAATAATGCTATTCTCATTCTATGATCCTCCGTTGCCATACCTTATTGCTTCATTACATCCATTAATTATTCCTTGAAATTACTTATCGTTCTATATTGTGATATGGCAAGTATAATCGGAATTGCAAAGTTTCTTGATGGTGATAACACCGTAAATCCAATCATTCCAACAAATAAAAATCCTAGCACTCCAATTGTAAAATCAAATCCTATACCCTTGTTTTTTGATAATTTTAGCGCATTTTGAAGTAGAATAATAAATATTACTGAATAAACCGTTCCTGCAAAGATTCCTAACTGAAGCCAATCTCCAATTATTCCATAATCGATAAAATAAAATATATAACTAAACAACTGAATTGTACTTCCAATAAAACCAAAACCAAATATTGAACTTCTTGACGTTTGTTGAATCAAGGTTAATAACTCCAAGCGCCCTGTTAAGGTGTCATCTACACCTCCTTTAGAAAAGGATGCCACAAAGGAATAAAATATGGACGATTGCATGAAAGCAACTACAAAAGCAAACAGTATTAAAACTGCAACTATTTTTCCTTTACTCCTTCTTTCGTGAAATAAATAGACTGAAGTGCCAGCAGCAATAGCAGCTACGTAAAGAGATCGCGATTGATTAACAAAAATCATAAAAAAAATGGCAAATACACTTAAAAATAAATCTTTACATTTTTTTGAAAAATCACTCTCATTTATCATTCTGCAAAAACAAAGAATAAATAATACCCAAATTAAGCAAGTAGATCCTAAGCGTATATTTCCATTCCTCACCCACTCATTATTTACTATCAAATTAGCACTAATAACTATTCCACGTGTATTGTACAATAGTGCAACTATAGCTTGATAAAACATTGATGAACCACATATTAATACGATTACTCTTTCTACTTTTTTATAACCACAGAAAACAAGAAGATAAAGCATTGGATATACTGCCAATAATTTTATATATGCATATACTGAATTCTCTATTGCTATTTGGTTATCCGTCCCTGTAAATACAACTGTATATATATATTCAAACAAACCAATAATAAAAATAACAATTAAACCTAGATCTATCTTTTTATAATACCGCTTCATTGTTGTATACACATTACTATCAAATCTACAGTATAAAAAAAGCAAAATATATAATATTCGTTCCACATGGAACCATATTGCATCATCTAACCCTATAATATTAAACCATTTGCATTGCATAATAATACAATATAATAATCCTAACATCACAAGAGTATTCTTCTTTATCTTCAATACGTTCTCCTTTCAATGTATGTCAATTAATCATCTTACTTACATACACAGTTCCTTTAAATTGATTTAAGCATTAACATAGATGAATGTTATCTTTGTTAATCTCTATTAAAAATGTCACGTGTATAAACTTTTTCTTTTACATCATCTAAGCATTCATCATATCGATTTGCAATAATTGCATTGCTCATCTCCTTAAACTTAGCTAAATCATTAATCACTAAGCTGCCAAAGAAAGTATCTCCATCTTTTAAACTTGGTTCATGAATGATTACAGTCGCACCTTTAGCCTTGATACGTTTCATAACACCTTGAATTGAGCTTTGACGAAAATTATCACTATTACTCTTCATGGTCAAACGATATACTCCAATAACTACTGACTTTTCATTCTTTTCATCATATTCATTATCCCCATCATAATCATAATAACCAGCCAATTTCAATACACGATTAGCAATAAAATCCTTACGAGTCTTGTTGCTTTCAACAATAGCTTCTATCAAGTTTTCCGGCACATCAACATAGTTTGCAAGCAGTTGCTTAGTGTCCTTTGGTAAACAGTATCCACCATAACCAAAACTAGGATTGTTGTAATGACTACCAATACGAGGATCAAGACAAACACCATTAATAATCTGCTGAGTATTAAGGCCTTTACTCTCCGCGTAAGTATCCAATTCGTTGAAATAAGCCACCCGCAATGCCAAATATGTATTAGCAAATAACTTAACTGCTTCGGCCTCAGTAAAGCCCATGAACAAAGTATCAATATTTTCTTTGATGGCACCTTCTTGCAATAAATTAGCAAACTCGTGTGCAGCTTTTACTAATTTTTCATCATTCAAGTCAGTTCCAACAATGATTCGAGAAGGATAAAGATTATCATACAAAGCCTTAGATTCACGTAAAAACTCTGGACTGAAAATTATATTTTTACTATTGAACTTATCACGAACACTTGTAGTATATCCGACTGGAATCGTAGATTTAATCACTATGATCGCATCGGGGTTGTATTGCATTACCAGCCCTATCACTTCTTCAACTGCACTCGTGTCAAAATGTTGTGTACCACTATCGTAATTTGTAGGAGCTGCTATCACAACAAAGTCGGCATCAGAGTACGCAGTCTTTGCGTCCAATGTCGCAGTTAAATTTAATTTTTTACTTTTAAGATATTTCTCAATATAGTCATCCTTAATTGGAGACATACGATTGTTTATCAATTCAACTCTCTCTTGAACAATATCAACCGCAGTTACTTGATTGTTTTGTGAAAGCAATGTTGCAATTGACAATCCTACATAACCAGTTCCTGCCACGGCAATTTTATAATTTTTCATACTTTTATTCTCACAAAGTGCCTTTAGAAAATCACTTTGTAAAACTCCTTTCTACAAATTGATTTAAAACTTTTCAATATTATAAAAAAATTCATTTTCTAACATTAAACAAAGACAATGATACACAGGTAAATGCATTTCCTGAATCATATATGTTTCTGTCTCTGGAACTTTAATACATACGTCACTCATTTGCTCCAATTTACAGTTATTAGCGCCAGTCAAGCCAATAACTTTCATTCCTTTTGCATGCGCAGTTAATGCAGCGTACAAAATATTTTTACTATTACCACTAGTAGATATTCCTAAAAAGACATCCCCTTCTTTTCCATAACCATTGACTTGTTGAGCAAAACACAATAATGGTTCACAATCATTCATATACGCCGTAGATAATGCTGGATGTCCATCTAATGCTATTGCTGGAAGTGCTCCTTGAAGGTTTTGAGCTAATACACTACCTAGTTCTTCATTCAAGTCACATAATCTACTAGCAAATGCTTCGTCCACTTTTCTTTGAAGTTTAAATCCCTTCATTAGTTCCCCGACTATATGTTCAGCATCTGCTGCAGAGCCTCCATTACCTGCAATTAATAACTTACCACCTTTTTTATAGCAATCAGCAATAATACTGTAACAAGAATATAAATCATTAGCGATACATGACAATTGGGGGTATCTTTCCACCAATATATCTATTTCTTTATTCTTAAACATTCAATTATCTCCTTAATTCTTTAATAATTTATTTACTACATTACATATGGCTTCAAGTGAATAGTTATCTTTATATAACTCCCACTCCTTGTCTAAAAATTCTTCTTTTTTTTCTACACTCATGTTCCAATAATATCTAATCCTACTAGCAAAGTCCTCAGGTTTATCTGCAATAAAACCCGTCTTATAATCAATAATTTTATATCCAATATTTCCATGTGTAGTTAACACTACTGGTAAATTATAAGACATCGCTTCAGCTACCTTAACTTTCATACCACCACCATCAAAAATAGGTACTAAAACCATATCAGCAACATCAAAGTACGGTTGCATACTTTCAGGAGAAGGTATTAGTTTTGTGTTTGTTTTTTTGCATGCATTTTTTATATCTTCGTTTGGGTTTGCTCCTGCAATGGTTAATTCACATATATCAGAAACTATTGGCATAACCTCTTTTAATACCCAAAGAGCTCCTGAAGCATTTGGACCAAACCAGAGAGATCCTGTAATTAAACAATTTAATTTTTTATATTTATTGAAACTTTCCTTTTTTCTACAAGCTGAACTATTTACGCCTACAGGACAAACAACTATTTTTTCTTTATCTAAATTATAAAGTTCAATTAACCTATTCTTGTCTTCAGGCGTAATTGCAAGAATAGTATCTGCCATATTTACCATATATTTTTCTCTATGTCCCGCAAAAAGATAATTTATATAACTTTTTAAAGATCTTTCTGATTTATATTCGACATATAAATAATCTTTCTCAACATTATGTGCTCGAATAATAATCTTACCTTTATATCCAGATTTTTTTATACGTCTTACAACATAATCCCATCTAGTAAAATCTATATATATAACATCATAATCATTAAAATTAATATCTATTTTATTCCATAAAACGTAATATTTATCAAAATGCATATGTATTATAGATTGTATTTTTTCAAATTTTGTTAGCTTTCTAGACATATACATCGTCTGATTAAACCAAGACTCAATTTCTCTATTCTCTATTTTAGGACCAACATAAGTAACATTATTATTTCTAGTTAAAGCATATGAAAATTGTAGTATTCCAAGGGTGCCTCCAGAATTATATCCTGGAGCTTGTATTGATATTTGCAAAATATTCATAAATAAAATTCCCTTTTAAATTACTCTATTGGTTCATAAGTTTCTGGAGTATAATGAATAATTCTAGTACCACCATCTTCAAATTCAAAAGGTATATGCATCAAATCACGTAATGCCAAACGTACTGAATCTTGATGTTCTGGTTTTACATAAAATACTAGAAAACCTCCGCCACCAGCACCAAGAAGCTTTCCACCTAATGCACCCGCTGAAATACCCTTCTCATATAATTCATCAATACTATTTGTTGAAACAGCAGATCCCGTTTGTCTCTTTAATTTCCAAGTATAATCTAATAATCTACCAAAATCATCTAAATCAGTATTTTTATCAGTTAAGATACGTTCTGCCTTATCAACCAACGCTAACATTTCTTTAAGTTGAGCTGTCTTATCTGATTTGCCTGTAGCATTTGCTTTTTGCACATCGGAAGAGAAACGAGTAAATCCAGTAAAAAACATCATTAAATTCTGATTAAGCTGCTTTTTTCGTTCTGGTGAAATAATGATAGGTAAGACTTCATATCCATCTGCATTAAAATTGATACGGTTGAACCCACCAAAAGATGCAGCAATCTGATCCTGCCAGCCTCCTGCTTCTTGACATAATTCTCTTTCCAAATATATTGCTTCATCTGCTAATTTTTTCTTATCAGCATATTTGCCTTTCAAAGCATAAAAAGCATTTAACATTCCAACTGCAAAAGAACTTGATGTACCTAAACCAGAACGTGCTGGAAGATCAGCTTCATACGTTAATCGAATTTCATGCATATCTAACATTTTCATTGCATTACGAATAGCTGGATGCTGAATATCTTCAACACTTGTTACACGTTCTGTTTTTGAATATGAAAGTTCTGTAGAATAATCAAAAAAACGAGGCAAGTGGCGTACATTAACGTAGCAATATTTGTCAAAAGTAGTAGATAGAACAGATCCACCATGTACCTTGAAAAAATCTTCCATATCTGTTCCACCACCAAAAAAAGACATACGGAACGGTGTTTTAGTAATAATCATTAATTTACCTCCTATAGTTAATTTTGTATACAAGCCAGCTTATAAAGAGTCAAATATGGCTCTATATTTTTTTGAATTAGCTTGATATGAATAATTCAGATCTGCCCACTTCTTTATTTCTATATCATTTATATAAAATTCAGTTTTTGCAATATCATTAATAGCACCGGCAAAATCTTTAGCATCATCACATTTATATATTTTATGATTACATAAATTATCTGGTATTCCTTCCCAATATCCTTCAAGACTTTCAGTACAACCAATAAAATTCTTTCCATAAGAAAGTGCTTCTGCAGTTTTTACTTTCATTCCACCACCTTCAAAAATTGGTGCAACAATCAAATCTGCGTTAACATACCATTCTTTAAGAGATTCTACCGTTCCAATAACATGTATTTTATCTGAATATCCTTCAAATTCAGTTCTGTACTTTTCCATATTATAACCTACAATGTTGAATTCAAAATCACAGGTAATGAATGGCAATACATTATTTAAAAGCCATCTCACACCACTCAAATTTGGTCCATATTCTACTCCAACAAATAAAATTTTTAATTTTTCATTTTCGTAATGTTTTACGTTAAATGGAATATTAGTAATTTCTGGAATACTAATAGGAACAATTGCATCAGGAAGCTTTTTATACTTTTTCTGATATAGTTTTTTATCACGTTCATTCAGGACAATGGTTCTATCTGCAAATTCAACCGTAAGTCTCTCATTTTTGTAAAAAATTGGATGAATTATTTTTCTCAAAAAATTTACATCTTTATCTTCTCGCATTTTTACAATTTCGATATCATGAAAAAATGCTATAATTGCAATGTTTTTATATCTTTCTTTTATTCTTTTTATAAGTTGACCACTTATGGAATTATCTATATAGACAACCGATATGTCTTTTTCTTGAATTGTTTCAATAATTCTTGTAACAGCATTTTTATTCAGATATGGTGGATAACCATGAAGAACCGCCTCGATTTTTTCAATTTTGGACGAATCCTCTACTTTCATAACGTGATCTGTTAATTCAATAGACTGGTTCGTTATATATATGGTATATACATTCAAATTTTCGTTCGAATTAATCATTCTACAATGCATATTTCCATTTGTACCACCACCACTTTTATCCTGCGGTGCTGTATCAGTTACAATAAGCACATTCTTCACTTGACTACTCCTCTGTTTCCTTTTAACTCTTTATATATTTTATCACTTTCGCCGGACTTCCAACTGCTACACAATAATCCGGTAAATCTTTAGTAACTACTGAATTGGCTCCAATCACACAGTGCTTACCTATTTTCACATTACCGACAATCACCGTATTAATTCCAATGTAAGAGGCCTTCCCAATGAATACTCTCTGTCCTCTTTGTACAATTCCTTGATCAATCACAGGAATCTCTAGATTACGGTATTCATGATCACAGTCGGTTATGTACACGTTTGGTGAGAAAAGGACTTTTTCTCCAATTACTAAAGAATTGGTAATGGATATCCGACATCGTTCACCTATTTCGGAACCCTTACCAATTCTAATCGTCCCCCCCCCAGACCAAATTTGAGTGTAAGGGCGTACTACTGCTGAATCTTCTAAAATGATATTCTTTCCACCTTTTAACGTACATTTCTTGCCAATATAGATATTTTTACCAGCTTGTACTTGAAACCGTTTAACCTGTATAAATCCAATTAAAGATTTTAATACATTTTTTAACATTACTTATTCTCCATCTGTTGTGCAATATCAGCATCTACAATTTCTTCACCTGTTTTATGTTTCAATTGTTCTTTAGAAGCTTCACTCAATCCATTATTGATAACACAATTCATGTCACAAGTAGAGCATTTATCTAATTCTTCTTTCGTAACTTTTCCATCACGATAATCTCTACATACTTTTAATTCATACATGCTGTATGGATGTTTAGTAAATAAAGCCTTAAATTTATGAACTAATACCCAAGTAGCTGGTTTCCAGATATATTTGTGCATTGCAGGAGATACTGAACCAATCATCCAACAATCACGATCACAACAACGAACTTTTGAACGAACCTTCTCAGCTTCAGGACTATTCCACAATTCATCCCAAGTTTGATTGTTTAAATTACCCATTACTTCTTTATCCTTAGTTCCATTACAAGGCATTACATCTCCATATGGATCAATAAAGAAAGTATCAAAACTCATATCACATGGTAATAAACGTTTTTGTCCATAAATATAATTTATTAAACCATGATTGAAATATGCACGGAACCATTTCTTAGGACTATTACTACGAAGAAGTTCATTAACTAAATTTTCAAAATTCTTTGCAACCATAGGACGATCATGAATGATATTCTTAGCTTCAACAAAATAAAAACTATTATGTAATGAAGCTGTCGCAAATTCCATTCCCATTTCATTAGAAATGTTATATAAAGGAACCAAATCAGGAGCATTTTTATCCTGAACAGTCATACCGAATCCTACATCCTTCATACCCATTTCACGAAGTTTCTTCAATGTAGTATATCCACGCTGATATCCATTTTGTAAACCACGAATTTCATTATTCGTTTGTTCTAAACCTTCAATAGAAATACGAATACCAATTTGAGGAAATTCCTTACACAAATCCACAATTCGATCCGTAAAGAATCCATTAGTCGAAATAACAATTCGATCTGACTTTTTATATAATTCACGTACTATATCCTTTAGATCCGTACGAATGAATGGTTCACCACCAGTGATATTAGTAAAGTACATCTTCGGCAACTTTTTAATTGTTTCAATGCTAATTTCTTCCTCAATCTTTGAAGGTGCCTTATAACGATTACACATAGAGCAACGAGCGTTGCAACGATATGTAACGATAACAGTACCATTTAATTTTTTTTCTTTAGACATTCCTTACCCTCCTATAATTTAATCTTTTATTTAAAAATACACTAAACTTATTTAAAAACCACTTTGCACATAATGAAAATACGACAGAACCACAGATAACCGTAAAAGCTGTGAAAATATATGCAATTACACCATCTCCAAACAAATGCACAAGATGAAGTTTTTCAAGCATACGATAAATTACCATATGGCACAAATAGATTTCAAAACTTATACTACCCAAAAACTTGGCAACTGGATTGACCAGTACCCCCCCCGGTTACATCCAAGGGTGTATACTAGTGCTACAACACAAAAGAATAACATCGTAATTGTAGAATAACCTAACACAAAATAAGTAACAGTAGAAATCAATAATATTCCACCAATGACAATTTTATTTTTTGAAGCAAAGTCACTTAATTCTTTTCTATAGAGAAATATTAGACCGCCACCAATAAAATAAACGGCATCATAAATAATATTTGTCCTTGTAGCATTAAAATATGAAGAACATAACCAATTAAATATCAAAGCTATTATTGCTACTCCCCAAGCTCTTCTCTTATTTTTAATTAAGAAACAGAAAAAAGGGAATAACATATAAAAAACAAAAATAACTGCCAATGTCCAACTAACACCAATAACTGAAATATTCGCATTTGGTAATAAGCCTTGAGCTAATGTTAAATTTGCAAAAACCTCAAATAAAGATTCTTTACTTGGAGAAATCACAAAATCAAGTAAACAAAGCAATGCAAAATATGGCCATATTTTCATATATCTTTTCTTGTAAAAATCTTCTACACTTATTTTTTGATCAAGTATTTTCTGATAGTAGCCGCAGCACATTCCAAAACCACTAACCATCATAAAAAGAAACACAAGGTTTGTAAAGGATGGTATCAACTTTTGGAACACAAACCCATTTAAACCGAAATTTCCATTCGCCAAAACGTGCATCAGTGCAATCCCCAATATAGCATATGCTTTTAAACCATCTATTCCTTCAAATCTTTCTTTCATTACATTACTATCTCCCATAACGTTTTTGCATATTTTTCCTCTGAACACTTATGTTCAACGAAACTCTTAAACTTTGCCGCACTAACATCAGCTTCTTCTCTGTGCTGCAAGAAATATTGGATTGTATTTTTCCAGTCTTCAATATTCCTTCCACATAAAGCACCTCTTCCTTCGGTGAAATATTCCTGTGTACTAACTGTATCTGATGTAATCGACATTTTTCCATTAGCTGTGGCTTGATAAAAAGCAATTAATCCAGCTGGTGCTTCTGTATCTAAAGGCATGACTACTAGTTGTGACTCACACATAAATTCAAGAAATCTCTTTTTCGGAATATCTGATAGTACCTTCATATTTGTACTGAATTGATTTTCATATTGTTTATATATATTCTTAGGCATAACACAGTTAAACACAACTTCTGGCATACTTTTTGCAATTTTTATTAAAAAATTCCAATCTCGTCCATTTCTACCACCGCAGAATACAGTATTTGGAATCGTTATACCACTATAGCTTATATTATAATTCCCATGATAAATATCATGTAATAAGGTATATTTCTTATTGATTTTAAGCATTTTATTTAAATGCTCTCCATATTTCTGAGAAGTTACAGTAGCTTGGACATTATTAGATTTTAACATGGACCTATACAGAAACTTTGCTACTTTATTTTTAAAAGTGTCTTTGTCTTTAAGTAAAATATTTAAAGCAACAACCTTCCTTTTTTTCAATTTTAATTTACATAACCACCAACAAAGAACTGCCATAAAATCATACCAACAAATAATAGTATCATCATGAGTAGACTGTTTAATCATGTCATTGCATACATTTAACATATCTTTGACACTATTACATTTATAAGGCGGATAAACCTGCTGAATATCAGCTGTTTCATAATTATACAAAAATTTCATATTATTCTTGTCTTCAGGATTATCAAACAACATATAAATCATAGGTTATTCTCCTTTCTTACTTGTAGATTCTCACGATTTTCCCATAATACTCATCAATTGTATCGAAGCTTATCTCTTTACAATTCATGCTGTATTCTTCACATAGATCTTTATTTACCCAAAGTTTTTGAATCTTATTTTTTAAATCTTCTGCATTACCACTCTCAAACAATTCACCAGTTTTATTCACTTGAATTAATTCTGGAATACCACCAATATTAGCTCCTAGTACTGGCGTACCATACATTTGTGATTCCATAACTGAGAATGGGCAATTCTCATACCATTCGGATGGATAAATAGAAAATCTTGCTTCACGAATAAGCTTTTCCAATGCTTCACCCTTTTGGAAACCTAGATTTTTAATATTCTTGATTCCATGAATACTGTCTTCTAATGGACCAGTCCCTGCAAATACAAATTGTACATCTGGTAATTCTTTACATACTTGAATAAGTGTACCAATTCCCTTTTCTTCAGAGAAACGTCCAAAATAAAGTACGTATTCTTTTTTCTCTGTTTTTCTCCATTCAACTTTATCTATAAAGTTATGCATTGCTACTGTCTTTGTTGCGAATAAAGGATTACTATCCATCTTTTTTTTCATAAATTCAGAACAACAAATCATTGTATCAATGTATTTATATGTTCCTTTTAATTTCCAAAATTCAGCTTCCATCATACCAATAGCGGATTTTGCAGTAGATCCATGAATACATTTACCTTTCATGCAACTTATAAAATGCCCACCAAGACATTTCTCACAGTTTTTGTGAGTATTTGGATTATTCATCATGTGATTTGGACAAACCAATTGATAATCATGAGCTGTAAAAATAATCTTACATTTACGATTTATCTCTTTACGCCACTTCACAATTTCGAGAATCATAGAAGGAGTTAATTGATAATTAAAATTATTTAAATGACAAACATCTGGTTTGAAATCATCCAATACTTTACGTAACTGAACTCTTGCTTCTTTACTATAAATTGTTTTAATTGGATATGTTAACTTACTTAATTTACTTCCTCCATGAAAGTCCATATCACTTGTATAAGCATTAACATGGTTACCTACACAACGTCCTTCATGTTCCATTCCAAAATATTGAACTTCATGTCCCATCTTTTGAAGTTGTTCGCCAAGCTTGAAAATATATGTTTCGGATCCACCATTTGGATATAAAAATTTATTTATAATCAATACTCTCATTTATTAATTTCTCCCATATAGTTTCATAGTTTCATCAACAATAACATCCCAATTATACTTAGCACAAATAAACTCTGAAGCCTGTGCTTTTAATTCATTTACTTTTTCAGGATGTTCACAAGCATCTTGCAGTTTATCTTTTAAATCTTCTACATTACTCTTTTTAAAAGTAATTGCTTTATCTTCTACAACAGAAGCGCATTCTTCAATATCAGAAACTAAACAACAATTTCCATAAGACATAGCTTCTAATAGACTTAATGGCATACCTTCAAGATCAGAAGGTAAACAATAGATATATGCGTTCGAATATAATTCATCTAAGATTCTACCTTGTACAAATCCTGTAAAAATAATTCGATCATCTTCTGCTGCTAATTCCTTTAATTCTTTTCCATAATCAGCCGTATCAGAAATACCACCCGCAATCACTAGTTTTTTATTTGTTTTAATTTGTTTAAAGGCCTTAATAAGATAATGCTCTCCTTTTTCAGGTACAATTCGACCTAAATAAAGAATGTAATTATCTTTTTCTAATCCCCATTTTTTAATTTCTTGAGCTTCAACAACTTCAGGTTTATTTACTCCATTTGGAATAAAATGTGTATCACGATTATACTCATTCTTAAAGTAATCTTGTACACCTTTACTCAAAACAATAATTTCATCCGCATATTTTACTGCATTCTTTTCACCTTGATGAATAAATTTAGACCCAAAGCCAGATTTCCATTTTTCTCTTTGCCAATCTAAACCATGAATTGTAACAATCACTCTTTTACCTAATGCTTTAGGTAACCACGAAAAAAATGCAGGTCCCTCAGCATGAATATGAACTACATCATATTTACCAAATGCAGACTTTAATCCTGCAAAGAAAGAAGAACTAACTGCAGCTAATCCTTTTTTATCAATTGTTAAAACTGATTTTTGTATAATACCATCATATTCATTATGAGCATCAAATTCATTTCCACTCACATGATGACCAGAACGATTTAAACAAGTAACGTTATTACCTAATTTAATCATTCTAGTACATAATTCTTTTACGACAATTTCAACTCCGCCTTCTCGACTCAGTCTCTTTTGTCCAAACATGACTATATTCAAATCAATTCCCCTTTCTTTTTAAACCGCACCTTTTTTACATACGACAACTAATACTGTTTTTAACAAAATCTTAATATCCAAACCAATATCCCAGTTTTCAATATAATATTTATCTAATTTAACGACTTCATCAAAATCCGTAATCTCACTTCGACCACTTACTTGCCACATTCCTGTAATTCCAGGTTTAATAGCTAAACGTGCAAAGTGTTGATACTCATATAGATTTGTTTCTGAAATTAAAGGAGGTCTAGTTCCTACAATAGACATATCTCCTTTTAAAACATTAAAGAATTGTGGGAATTCATCCAAACTTGTTTTACGAATAAATTCACCAATACCCGTTTTATGAGAACCATCAGGCATGACTTTATTTCCAATAACACGAGGATCAAAATCAATCTTAAACATCTTTCCATCCCCTAATTTGTTATCTTTCATTAATTCAGCTTTTCTTTCTTCCGCATCCAAATACATACTGCGGAATTTATACATCTTAAACTTCTTACCATTCTTACCCACACGCTCTTGTGAAAAGAAGACTGGTCCCGGACTGTTTAAATAAATGATTGGACCAATAAAAATAGTAATAATTAATGTGAATATACATCCAAGTAATCCACAAATAATATCAAACAATCGTTTTAAGAAAATTTCATTTAAAGGAGCATAATTAATGCTTGTTGTTAATACTGTATAATCACCCATCTTCTCAACAAACTGCTTCTTACCAGGCGAATTTATAACTTTAGCCAAATTCATATGCACAGTAATACCAGCCATAGTTAATTGTTCAATCAATTCATTTGGATACGCAATTTTTTTAGGTAACACAATCAATACTTCATCTAGCCATTCTTTACATGCATACATCGCAACAGAATCATTATCCGCAACAACCTTCGTATTATTAATTGTTTTACCAATTAAATTTTTATCTAATAATGCAACACCCACAATGTCATAACGAGTATAATTACTCTTTTCGATATTATCGATTACCAGATTCGCAATATCACTTGAACTTATAATCAATAACTTACGTCGATTCCCATTATTGACACCCTTTTTAATATGTACCTTCCATACTTCTCTTACAATATATGTCAATACAAGATAAATACCTATTGTTAAAAACAACACAAATCTTGAAAACATAATACCCTTTTGAATTGTAAATAAATATAGAACATCAAGCAATCCAACAATCAACACATGATTTAATGTCTTTACAAACTCCTGATAATGCCCTCTCTTTAATACACCCTTCAAAGTACCAAATAGAAGCAGTACCATCAAATCAATCAATTCGATTATAATAGCCATATTTCTATATAAGAAATCATTGTATAAATGTATATTTCCATGCCTTATAAAATAAGCTAATACAAAAGCAATTTGTAAACATATTAAATCCAAAATGATAAAATCAATATGCTTTAGCCAACCCTTCGTGTTCTTTCGATACATATTCCTATTCCAACTCCTTCAAACCATAAAAAAAATTTATTTAATCATTAAATAAGACTTTATAAAACAATAATCACTGATATTTAGATACACTTCTCCCTATAGAACCTAAATCAACAGATGAACAATTCAATTAAAAATGCGGAAAGCCAGCTATTTTTAATATCCTATACATGTACCCTATAAATATCATTTCCTAAATTTCAACCGCACTCCACCCTAGAATAACAGTTGCCTATATATATTACCTTAATATACCCCATTGTCAATAAACATTAGTTACTTAAATTAAGGTTAAAATATAAAATTGTTTTAATATCCCCATATTTAAAACATATAAGCATTATATAACAAATAAAAAATAATTTTCATTAAATTTACTTTATATAAAAGCTTTTATCAACAAAACACAAATTTGATTTATAACCATGACATTGTAATCGGTTACAGCGAAAAATAAAAAAATAGGACAAATCGCCCTATTTCCATAATTTTTCAGGATATACACCATTTTCAATCAATTGTTTAAAGGCATTTTGTACATATTCCTTATCTTCGGCATATGTTACACCAAACCATTTATCATGTGTTTCAAGTACCTTCACATTGATACGATCTTCCCTCAATAATTCAGCTACAATATTTGGAAGCAAATATTCTTTCTTCATTGGATTATCTGAAATATTTGATAAGAAAGTACTAAAATCCTTTTCTAAATAGTCTAAGAAATCCGGATATCCAGCCCACATATTCATAGAAACATTACTTTCTGGTTTTACCCAAGCCTCTACTTCAGGATCATCACATACAATTTTTTCTGCTTCAGCCTTGATTCCAGTTGTTTCATAAACTTCTTTTAATAAATTATTATCATCCACTTTACATACACCACGAGTTACAGTTCCATTCTCACTTAATGTATTCTTTAAAATGAATCCGGCCATACCCATATCAAATTCTTTCCCCATTTTTTCATGTTTAATCAAGAAGTCATGTAATTTCACAAATGCTTCTTTACCATAATAATCATCCGCATTGATAATCACATATGGTGTATCCACAACACTTTTCGCACATAATACAGCCTGGCCTGTTCCCCAAGGCTTAGTACGACCTTCAGGACAAGTAAATCCTTCTGGTAAATCATTGATATCTTGGAATACATATTCTACATCCATATAATTTTGGATACGATTTCCAATCACTTCTTTAAATTCCTCTTCAATATCCTTACGAATAATAAATACGACTTTATCAAAGCCAGCCTCTTTGGCATCATAGATTGAATAATCCATAATGATTTCACCATTTGGACCCATTTTAGCTAACTGTTTGATTCCACCACCAAAACGAGAACCAATTCCAGCTGCCATAATAATTAATGTTGTTTTCATAAATAATATAACCCCCTGCTAAATCATACAAATACATAGTCTATCTTAAATCAACCTACAATGTGTTAACAAAACATAACAAGGATAACTTATATAACTATTAAAGGCTTAGCAACTTCTCAGTATCAAAATTTACATCTTAAATTTTATAATTACGCAGTATTTCGTAACACTTTCAGCATCCTAACGATTTCACGTTGAGAAACGATTCTCAAACCTAAGTAAAAGAATTTGTTTTAAATCTCGCATATTAAAAAACTCCTCCAATTTGCAAGATCTGTAGAATTTAACATCCTACAAATACATCTTACAACTGAAGGTGTATAAGCGGCTCTGATTAATGGATTGTGTGGCTCTAAATGATGGAATGGGTGGCTCTCAGTGCTGGACGGTGTGGCTCTGAATGCGTGGAATACTCACACAATCTATAAAATCTATTGATATATACTTTATATTTCGTGTAAAAACAGGTTCATTTATTGTCAAGAAAAAACGTATAGTTATAAATTAAAAGTCTTAATACATACATTGGTGACTTGTTAATATAACCGACATTAATAATATCGATTTAAGATTTATTGTATCAGTGTAAACAAAAGAGAGACTACACTTATGACAAGAACTTCAAAATAATTTAAACCAGAATACTATTACTGCTTTACAATCTTTTCACATTGAAAAGATTGATTGTGAAATCACTGACTATTTGGATACAAACAGTAAAATGAATACGTGTCATTTTGAAAACTATCTCGTTTAATTAAGAGCGGATTTGCCAATTCCGGTAAGCAAATGCTTCGTTGTAAAGAATACGGAAAACGTTTTGTTATTGAATGTGGTAAACTTACTTTTTATTCTCATCAAGACCAATCTAAATGGAATTTATTCTGGATACATTGAATGGTGTATCTCTCAAAGAAACGGCTACTAAAATCTATGTGAATGAATGTAATGTTTTTAATATGCGCCATAAATTATCGGTTAGTCTAGGTATCGGGTAATATCCCAAATGAAGTTGAAATGGATAAAAAGTATACTCCTTACAATCATAAAGTAACTAAGATTGATAGAGTAGAACCTAAACATTGTGGAACACCTACTACAAAAAGAGGGTTATCTAATCAGAAAGTGTGTATCATCACTGCAATTCAGAGATTCAGTCATACAATTGCCAGAACTTTAAATTATGGCAAGCCATCATCCATAGATCTATTAAGATTTGGTGAATGTCTTGAATCAAAATCTTTTGTAATGCTAGATGGATCCAATAGTTACAACGAACTTTTAGAAAGTAAGAACTGTACTAAGAAAGTGTTAATCAGTCATGAGTCTTATGATAAGTTCAATCATTTAAATACAGTGAACAGCTTTCACAAATTGATTGAAGAAAAGTTGCAAAAATACAAAGGAGTAGTATCAAAATATATAAATCGATACAACACTCTTTTTGTCATGCAAAGAGAAACTCAAGGAATGGATAACACAGAAAAACTACAGTATGTACTGCTTAGGTTGAAAAACATATATAAGATTACTCGTTTAAAGGATTTGAAGAACGAATGGTTGTTCACATAAGTGGTAAAAACCAGAATTATAACAATGTCACCAAATTGCTAGTTAAGTCTTAAAGTTCAAATCTTTTTTACACTCACAAAAATATTTCTCTATCTCCGGATTACCAAATCTCTAATCCTTATTATAAGATACACTCACTTCCACATCCTTAGGGTTAATCTCATATTACTTTGAACCACTCTAAGTAATCGCAATATAAGTACCACAATTGCTCAAAGCATCACCCAATAATTCAAACTCTGCTGAATAATACACAATGCATCTTCAGCCTTTATCTTTTGACCAGTTTATTTTTTATAGAATGTGTTGCTGATTCGATTTCATTAATTTAAAAGATCATCATATTTGTCATTAACCTTACTATATCCGATTAAACAAAAGACCACATCTTTACCATCTACTTCAACAGGTATCGGTGTAATCAAAATTGTACATCTTTAGTTGATATTTGTAAGTAAATATCATTGTTTGTTTTTTAATCTATAAATCTTGTAATATCCCTCTCTTTTAGAATTTTTTTGATAATTAACAATCAAATTATTTTCTTTGAAAGCAGCAAGTAATTTTTCATTTTCATCATTGATTTTAAATTTAGGTCTACTGCGTGTATCAAATATTTTAAGATACTCATTTAAGTTAAACAACGTAAGAATCTCTTTTAGTCTATCACTACATAGTTCAGGCATTATAGTGATTAAGAGCTCAATCTTTTCATCACGACTCACTCTATCTGAATATAAAAGATTGTTTTTCAACCTTTCGGAAATATGACTTGGATTATTTATGATAATTTCCATATTATTCACTGCATAATCAAATATCTTTGCTTGGATAGACTCATCCCATTGATCAAATGATGAACATAAATCCGACAAGTCAGTATCTTCAAAATTATTTTCAAGAATATACAGACATATAGCAGAAGAATAACTCTTTCTAATTATTGAAATTTCATCATCAGCAAATCTCAATAATTGGATTTTCAATTCATCGCCAATATTCCAAGTAAGTATCTCTAACAATTCCTCCTTTGAAAATAAAGTATCATTCATTATATTGATGTACTTTTCAATATTCCTATGAATAAAGTGGAATTTTTGGTCAATATAGTTTTCTCGTATAAATGTTAAATTTTTAGCTGTCATTCTAATAATATATGCATCAATTAAGATAATAATTTTATCGTTGGAAATTCCTACGACATTAAAATTATCATAAACATACTTTAATGACATCAATATCTGCTTGTATTTCAAATCACTGATATCATGAGATATGATTACACTTTCAAATAAACTTTTTTTGGTATCTTCATCATATTCCGTTTTTGAAAAATCTAAATCCTTATCAAATCTATTGATATAAGAAACAACACTTTCACTGAGTTTTAAAACTTCAAAGCAATCCATAATGTTACACTCTGAATATTCAACAATATCTGCATCCAATAAGGATGTCCACAAAGAACTATCTTCAATTTTCTTTATGGAAGTAATGACTGTACGTAGTGCAAAAATGTATGACTTTTTATATTCAAGAAGTAGATTGGGATTATTTAACAAGGAAAGAACTGCAAATTCATCATCTAGAATCTTTCCTTCACTCATCTGCAAAACAGTTTCTAAATATTCATTAATGTTCTGATTAACATAATGTGTTATTTTCGAATCATTGTTGGAAAGCAAAATTGTATAATTCTTAAAATTTATATTCTCATCACTTTTCACACCTAAAATCACTTTTTGGATCAAGCGTAAATTTTCTTCATTAATTTCATATAAAGAATGTTCGTAAACTGCATTAAATAAATTCTTATTTACAGTTTTATAATCAAAGCCTATAAAATGTACACCTAATAAACTAAATCCATTAATTAACTTATCAATATCAGGATCATCTATTTCAAGATAATCACGAGCATTTGAAATATAATCACATAAACAATTATTTTGATTAATTTTTGATATTGTATCTTCATCAGAATAATAAATCGAAAATATTGAATATTTACGAATTTGATTTTCAAAAAGGTACTTTTCTTCCAATGCGACATTAAATAATTCCGGCCATATTAGATTAAGGTGTTTAATAAATTCTGGCATTTCAGTTGTAATATCAAAATATGCGCCTACAAATTTAAAATTATTTGTTTCTTTAAGCTGATTAAAAACTCTATCAATATATTTAATATAAGATCTAGGAGTCTGTAACAAACATGTAATCAAATCAAAATTAAGGATTTCTTCCTGTTCAAAATCTACCAATCTAAGACGTGAAATTACCTGCATTGGATTCTTTAAACGATAAGTATATTCCTTAGCCTTTTTATCAGTTACACTACGTAAAAAAGTCTTGTCGATACGGTTAAGGCTGTTCTCATAAAAATATGTCATATAGTCTGGATAGGTTTCATCAATATATCCATTACGAATGAGATATTTTAGAAGATCAAAATATTCACTACTTCTTATTTCATTAAAATTTGTTACCTCTCCAACTTCATTTGTGCTTTTTACAGAAAAGATTGTATCAATATTATCTCGAGTAATGATTTGATGAAGTTGTTGGTTTTTGATTTCAATGATTTTTCGTTCTAAAACAAAAATTTCCTGATTAAATTGTTCTTTTTTTTCGGTTAATTTATCTTCAAGTATCTGTTTACGATATAAATATTCTTTTTTATTATTTCCACTTAAATTCTTAATTACAAAATAAGATAAATCATTATCATTTTTATCTGTCCAATAATAATGATCACTTAAATACTCATATGCAAATGCAGCATTTAATTCTCGCATAGAAATAAGATTTTCTTCTCTAAGAGCAGAAAGTTTCTGCTTTCTTTCAACAATATCTTCTTTCATTTCTTTTATTTCAGCTTCTATAAAACTATCTTTTCCATTAAAAACCGTATATACAAAACCTTGATTAAGCTGTAATTTTGCAAAATCACGTGGAAATAGATTCTTATATGTTATGACAGCAAGCATCTTATTACAATCAAGTTCAGTTGTATTCAACCTGTTAAAATAAATCACAAATTCATTATAGATATTTTTCAAAAGACGCATATCATCAATATATAAAGATAAACCCTGCAAAAAACTTTCATCAAACTTTTCAAATATTCCACTATTCTTGAAATGAGATATAAACTGATCAAATGAATTGGAGCTATCCACGACAGGAATAACCGGAACAATGTAATCAAAAAATTTTGTTCTATCTTTAGAATCAAAAATATCATCACGTAATAAGTAAAAAAAACGAAGAATCCTATTTTCTTCTTTTTGCAGTTGAATGTTTGCAAGTGTATTTACTTCACGAAGACGCTCGAAAATACGATTTACATTAAAACGATCCATATCTTCAAATACAATTACATCTGCATCAGCATTTTCAAATAAATACAAAACTTCATTTAGATATTTATCAAAATACGAATCATCACTTTCCTCAAAAATTTCTATTTCATTACCTTGCAAGTTTAATTTTCTAAAAACATTTTTGTTCTTTTGCGTACGTATTAATTTATATAGAATAGTGGAAAAAATAATTACCATTGTGATTCCACTTCCTATCAAAGCATATGGATGAGTAGAAATTGTTAAAATGGTTTTAAACAAATTATTAGGCAAGGCATTTACATATTTTTTCCATACATCAAAAAAAGTAAAGTGAATAAGCATAACTAAAAATAAAACTATTTCAAATGTCATCCATTTAATATTATTGTCACTTGTTTTTTTCTTCACTCTAAAATTAGTCTGAGGTATCTTATCTGATGGAATCTGATGTATTAATTGATTAAGGATTTTACCCTCTAATACTGATTCCTTTATTTCAGTACCAACTTTATGATCAGGATATTCAAAATGAGCAAGAGAAATATGTAAAAACCGTAGATTACTATGCTTTCTCTCGTATGAAGCTAAAATACTACTTTTACCGGCACTATATGCACCTGAAATAGCAACATTTCGTATATCTGAATAATCAAACACATAATTTATTGCTTCCTCGTACACATTTAAATCTACATCATTAATCGGTGTTAATCGTTCAAAATGATATGTTCCTTCATCCATATTTGTTCTACCCTTTCCTTGCATCAATAGTTCTTATTTTTTTAGATATTAATGCTAATATTTCTTCTTTAAATTACCATACTTATATTATCAATAGTACACTTAAAGGATTGTTTTTACAATGAACTAAAATATTCTGCCACACAATACACATTACATATTGGCAAGCCCATCTAATGCAGTAAAAAATTCAGGCAATTCGGTATCGAGGTCTATTGAATTCGTTTTATTAGTCCAGACATTTATTGTAGATATGAAATTTTGTCTTTAGTCATAGATTTATAGATTTGTCATTCTACAAATAAAGTTTACAAGTGCAAGAGCATAGATGGCTCTGATTAATAGATTGGGTGGCTCTCAGTGGTGGACAGAGTGGCTCTGAGTGCGTGGAATACTCATTATCTGTTCATTAATATATATATAAGCATTTTATCTAAAAACCAAGAGTGAAGACAATGCTTCACTCTTATACTAGTTCATTCGTTTTCTTACAAATACAATACCAGCAACACTCAAAGATAACAAGGTAAAGTTAATACTTGTATTTACTATTACACCTGTTGGAACCTTTGATTGCTTCTTGTCTTCATGTTTAGGTTCGTCCTGTTTCTTTGGTTCTTCAGGCTTTTTAACTTCTTCCTGTTTCTTTGGTTCCTCTTTAATATATGGCTTCTTAAGCGTTTCATTCTCTCTTCTATCAAGAATCGTGAATACATCACCACTTAGTAATTCATATCTATAATTCTTTGACTTACTCTGTACAGTAAGTTTATAATCCCCTGCCTCTTCTCCAGGTTCTCTTGTTAGAATGTAATTCTCATTTTCAAACACTGGGTCCTTTTCACCAACAAACTTCGTTTGTTTAACAAGTTTCAATTGAACTGTTTTAGGAAGAATGGTTACATTAAATGGTACTGACTCATAATATGCTTCATCCAAATCAAACGATACCATGTATTCTCCTGCATCAGTCAATTTAATTGGTTCTACCCCATGAATCGTACTATAAATATATGTACCTTGTTCATTATAAACGTATTCAACATCTGGATGTGTAACACGAGTCTTTTCTACCTTTACATCCGTAGTTTTAGATGGACTAAATACAAAGTGATAGTTTCCATTATAATCATTCTCAGCTTCAAACTCATCATTCATATTAATCATAAATTTAAAGTTTAAATCTTCTTTGCACTCACAAACATACTTCTCTATTTCTGGATCACCAAATCTCCAATCCTTATTATAAGATACACTCACTTCAACATCCTTCGGTTTAATCTCATAATACTTTGGACCATTTGAAGTAATCGCAATATAAATACCACAATCACTTGGAACCTCATCCAACAATTCAAAATCCGTTGAATAATACATCCTCGCATCTTCAACCTCTATCTTTTGACCTGTATATTCAAAAGACAATGAAACATCCTGTGCCTGTATACGCATTGGTATACACGCAACAATTAACGCAAATATAACACCTATTAATCTTTTCATACCCTCTTTTCCTTTCTATAGGCGAATCTCTAATTCCACTATATCAAAGAAAAGAATGTATTACTATTTAATAACCAACAAGTATAAAAAGATTGCTAATAAAGACAAGTCTTTTTTAGCAATTATTTGTAATATAACTATTTATTAGTATATTTTGATTTATCATCCACTTTAATAGCTTCACCCAATTGAATTTCAATAATTTCCATTTTTTCATACGCCTTAATACTATGGCTAGTGTTAACTGGAATTTGAATAACATCTCCAGCTTTAACAGCCTTGTCCTCCCCATTAATACAAACTTTGCCAGTACCAGAAATAATATTCCATATTTCAGATCTAACAGAGTGAGAATGATAACTCATTTCTGTGTTTGGCTTCATTTCAATCTTGATTGTTTTTGAATTCTTTTCATTATCAATCACAGTAAATGTTCCCCATGATTTTTCTGCATACATACTAGGATTATCAATTTTTTCTACATATGGCTTCATGTAGCCACTTCTTTCTTTGGTTGAAACTAAAATACCATCTTCACTAGCAGCTACAACCATATCTTCACAGCCCATACATAAAATTGGAATGTTTAATTCATTTACAACATTTGTATTTATACAAGTATCATCTAAGATTACATCGCCCTTTGTTTTATCAGCCATAACCTCAGACATCATATTCCAAGTACCAACATCCTTCCATTGTCCGGCATATCTTAATACTTGAATATTGTTTTCTTTTTCTACAACCGCATAATCAAAACTAATTTTTGTTAATGTATCATACTTTTTAAATAAATCTGGATAATCTACAAAATCAATTAGTTCATGAGCCTTATTTAATAAATATCCTAATTTAAATGCGAAGACACCAGCATTCCACAATGCACCTTGTTCAATATATTTTTTTGCCGTCTCTGTATCTGGTTTTTCAGTAAATTTAGATACACTACTAATCTCACTTTTATTTGTAGGAATAATATATCCATATTTTTCACTAGGAACAGTTGGCTCTATTCCCATCAAAACTAAATTTGATTGTCCTTCATTTACAATTTCCTCTAATTTCTGTACAGACTCATAATATGTATTATCCACATAAGGATCCACCGGACAAACCGCAACACAATCCTCGTCATGTAGCCCTTGTACATCTTTTAAATAAGCAGCTGCCAAAGCAATCGCAGGGAAAGTGTCTCTTCGACATGGTTCTAAACAAATAGATACCTTATTCCCCAATTGATTACGAATTGCACTCACTTGTGTTTTACTAGTCGCAATCGTTACATCCATTTCTGAATTCACATCATGAATCTGACGATACACTCTTTGTACCATAGATTCATATTTGCCATTTTCATCCTTAAATAATTTAATAAACTGTTTACTACGAACATCATTAGAAAGTGGCTGAATATAACGGATGGGCAAGCCCATCCAATACGGTAAAATAAGTCCAGTTGATA
>ERZ1673737.951-NODE-951-length-31619-cov-6.664428_pt1 | contig 31619 bp, 26 predicted proteins | sample MGYA00580211_ERZ1673737 | MGnify/ENA primary metagenome ERZ1673737 (study PRJEB41218, sample SAMN15661789) | gut metagenome | host: Homo sapiens | place: Canada: London | collected 2015-08-20/2019-03-30 | study: EMG produced TPA metagenomics assembly of... | reverse complement strand
AAATATGGCAAGTACGGTTCCTATGGAGACTATGGCGAGAGCAGCAAGTAAACAGAGCATCAGAACAGAAATGAGCAGGTTATTTTAATGAAGGGACTTTATGATATTCATTGTCATATTCTCCCCGGGGTAGATGACGGCGCAAGAAACACGGAGGAATCTCTGTGGATGCTGAACAAGGAATACAATGAGGGAGTACGGCATGTGATCCTGACACCGCATTTTCGGTATGATATGTTCGAACCGCATCTGAATATTGTAACCCGGCAGTTTATGCAGCTGAGAAGAGCAGCCATGAATATTGGAGAAGAAGGCATGCGTCTTTATCTGGGATGTGAGCTTCATTCTAGCATGGACATGGTAGAATGTCTTAAAAAAGGGCGAAGGCTTACGATGGCTGGGTCCAGATATGTGCTTGTGGAATTCAGTAACGGAGATGAAAAGAAATATATCGAAGAACGGGTCAGAAGTCTTCTGATGAATGGATATATTCCGATCATCGCTCATGTGGAACGTTACAAGGCGACACGTAATGATATTGGCTTTCTTACGGAACTGAAGCAGATGGGAGCATACATCCAGGTCAATGCGGACACCATCAGCGGACAGGATGGCTTTGGTGCCAGAACATTTGCGAAGAAAGTCATGAAACAGGGCCTTTTGGATTTTGTAGGTTCAGATGGCCACAGAAAGACAGAACGAATTCCGGAAATCGGCAAATGTGTCGCAAAAATGGAAAAGACAATGGGGAGCGAATATGTAAAGAAGATCTTTATCAGAAATCCCCGGAAAATCACAGGGTAATGGAGAGTAGAAATGGAAAATCAGACTGTAAACAACAATGACGAAGTAGAGATCGATCTTGGAGAAGTATTTCATCTACTGCTGAGCAAACTGGGTATCATCATTTTATCCGGTATTGTTTTCTGCCTGGTAGCTGTTATGGGAACCATGCTTCTGATCACACCGAAGTATGAATCCACAACCAAGATCGTTGTCCTGTCCAAGCAGGACAGCAGCACACTGACCAATCAGGATATCCAGGCCAGTACATCACTGACCAAGGATTATGCAGAGCTTATCAAAAGCCGTACAGTTACAGAGGGCGTTATCGCGCAGCTTGGCCTGGATATGACACATGAGCAGCTTCTCAGTAAGCTGTCTGTAGACACACCGACAGATACACGAGTAGTATCTATTACGATCACAGATACGGATCCGTATACTGCAGCAGAGATTGCCAATGCAGTCAGAGATATCGCATCCAAGCATATCCAGCAGGTTATGGATATCAAAGCTGTAAACGTAGTAGAGACTGCAAATATTCCGGATTCTCCGTCAAGTCCAAGTGCTGCAAAGAACGGCATGCTGGGCGGAATGTTTGGAATTCTTCTGGCAGCAGCTATTGTCATTATCGTATATCTTACCAATGACACAGTGAAGACACCGGAAGATGTAGAGAAATATCTTGGATTAAGTGTACTGGGAACAATTCCCTATGTATCCAAATTAGGAAAGAAATCCAAGAAGAAAAAGAAACGTCACGCATAAAAATAACAACAACTGAAACAGGCGTTGGGAAAGGTGCGGGAGAAGCAGAACTATGAAAAAAATTTTAATTGTTTTACTTGTGATCGTTTGTATAGGTCTTGGAGCAGGCGTGATATATATCAAAGGTTCAGAGGACAATGAGGGACCGAAGATCACATTTTCAGAAGATAAAGATACCAAATATACATCAGGTATGACGACAGAAGATCTTCTTAAAGATGTAAGAGCTCAGGATAATAAAGACGGTGATGTTACAGACTCTCTCACTGTAGAGACCATGTATCCGAAGAATGATGGCAAGCAGATCACAGTCATTTTTGTTGCCAAGGACAAGAGCAACAACGTAACCAAGAAAGAATTCACAATGGAAGCTGAGGACGGAAGTGCAGAGAATCCTGATCTTGGACTTGTGGATAATGAAGATCTTACTGATAATGCAGATCAGGCAGAGAAGCCGGATGCAGATTCCGATACAGAGGATACTTCAGAGGAAGACAGCACAGATTCTTCAGATGATGCTACAGACTCCACAGAAGGAGATCTTACTCCTGAGGAACAGGCTCAGAAAACAGAGGAAGACAAAATTGCACAGCTTTCCCCTCAGGCTCCCAAGCTGTATCTGACCACATATTATGTGGAAGTACCGGTAGGTACAGCTCTGGATAAATTAAGCTATGTCAAGGATATTCAGGATGATACAGAGACAAGAAGTGATCTTTTCAAAAAGATCCAGATCACCGGAGATGTAAATACCGCAACACCGGGAACCTATGAGCTTACATATTATGTAGTAGACAACCAGGGAAACAGCTCAAATGGAGCAATTCTCACGGTTGTAGTGAAATAAAAATCCAGATACCCTCTCCGACAGATACAGAAAATATCGGAGAGGGAAATCAATAAAGGCAAAAGATAAATGTAAGTGAGGGAAGGCGTAGAAAAGAATATGTACCAAAAAGAAAACAGCAGTTGGGTAAAACATGCGGACTTTACCATATGTGATATGCTGTGTCTGCAGCTGGCGTTCATTCTGGCCTACTGGGTTCGGAACGGGATAAACCAGCCATATCACACAGAGCTTTACAGAAATGTAGCAATCGTAATGATCTTCATACAGCTGATGGTCACATTTTTTAATGAGAGCTTCAGCGGTGTACTGAGAAGAGGAACTCTGGTAGAGCTGAAGAAGACATTTGAGCAGTGTACGCTTGTATGTCTTCTGGTTTTGGCATATATGTTTCTCTCCAGGATCGGCAGTGACTATTCAAGAATGATCCTGCTGATTACATATGTACTTTATATTGGATTCAGCTATTGCTGCAGACAGATTCTTAAGAAATTTCTGAAAGACAGAAGATATGAAGAAGGTGAGAAGAGATCCCTTCTGATTGTCACTGTCAGCAGCAATGCGAAGAGTGTTGTAGAGAATATCCGTAAGAATAACTACGGAAATTATCATCTGGCAGGAATCGCACTTATGGACTGTGACAAGAAATCAAATTCCATAAACGGAATACCGGTAGTTGCAGGACAGTATGATATTATCGAATATATCCATAAGAACTGGGTAGACGAAGTATTTTTTGCAGTACCGAAAGCAATCGACATCCCGGAACAGATCGTTAGGGACTGTTCTGCAATGGGTGTAGTAATTCATATGCAGCTTGCAACAATGAAATCACTTGGCAAGAATCAGATTGTGGAAGAACTGGCCGGATATCCTGTACTTTCAAGCAGCATCCGTATCGTAACACCACGTCAGATGTTTGTAAAAAGAGCGATGGATATCGCAGGCGGTCTTGTAGGCTGTCTGTTCACAGGAATCGCAGCAATCTTCCTGGTTCCGGCCATCAAGATCAAATCCCCCGGTCCTGCATTTTTCTCACAGGTCCGCATGGGAAAGAACGGACGCCCGTTCAAGATCTATAAATTCCGTTCCATGTACATGGATGCCGAAGAGCGAAAGAAAGAGCTCATGAAGCAGAACAATGTAAAAGACGGAATGATGTTCAAAATGGATGATGATCCACGAATCATCAAAGGAGTAGGGCATTTCATCAGAAAGACATCCCTGGATGAATTTCCGCAGTTCTGGAACATTCTGAAAGGAGACATGAGTCTTGTAGGAACAAGACCACCGACAATGGACGAGTGGGAGAAATACGAACTCCACCACCGCAAACGTCTCGCCATCAAGCCAGGCCTCACCGGTATGTGGCAGGTAAGCGGACGAAGTGACATCACAGATTTCGAGGAAGTAGTAGAACTCGACACCAGATACATTTCCGATTGGAGCCTCAAGCTCGATGTGGAAATTCTGTTTAAAACGGTAATGGTTGTATTCCGCGGAAGCGGCGCGAAGTAGGAATAATTTTAAGACTGAATATAATGACCCAACTGCGGATGGAGCAGTTCGGGGATATAAATAAATTAGATAAGTTATAAATATAAAAGAGGAAATAAAGAAATGCACATTATTCTATTCATTTCGATCGTGCTCATTATTTCATTTCTGATTCTTCTTTTTGCCTTGGCGAAACGAAACCCGGACGAGAAGCAGACAGAAGATAAAGAGCAGGAAGAATACATAAGAGATTATGCAGAAACAGTACGAGAAACCGGAGGAACTATGAAGAAATTAGAACACTGGAAAGTAATTGCAATCTATCTTGTTATTTATGATATTGTTGCAGTTAATTTTTCTTATTTTATGGCACTGCTGATAAGATTTGATTTTCGATATTCATCAATCCCGGACGGATATTTTTCGGCGTGGAGAAGTTTTGCCCCAATATATACCATCATTATGCTGGTTACATTTGGATGCCTGCGTCTTTATAACAGCGTCTGGAGATTTGCAAGTTTTAATGAGCTAATCAAGATCACTTTTGCAACGGTCATTACCGGTGTTTTACATATTGCAGGAATTACAGCTATTTATGGAAGAATGCCAGCATCCTATTATCTCATTGGAATTATGCTGCAGTTTTTCCTGACTGTAGGAGTGCGATTTTCTTACCGCTTTATTCTTCTGGAAAGAAACAGAAGAGAGAAGAGTGAAAAAGAAGAACGCAGTAAAAATGTCATGATCATCGGAGCAGGAGAAGCAGGAAGAACAATTGTAAGAGAGCTTCAGAATGCGAAGGAAACCAATGCGAGAGTAAGATGCATCATCGATGATAACCCGAATAAATGGGGACGATATATGGAAGGTGTACCTGTTGTTGGAGGAAGAGATAATATTTTTCTGAATGTAGATAAATATCATATCAATCAGATCCTTCTTGCGATTCCAACAGCAACGCCACATCAGAAAAGAGATATTTTGAACATCTGTAAAGAGACAGGCTGTGAGCTGAAACAGCTTCCGGGTGTATACCAGCTGGTAAACGGAGAAGTATCTTTAAGTAAGATGAAAAAAGTTGCAGTTGAAGATCTTCTTGGACGAGACACTATCAAAGTAAATATGTCTGAGATCTTTCAGTATCTGAAGGGAAAAAGAATCCTGGTAACCGGAGGAGGCGGTTCCATCGGAAGCGAACTTTGCAGGCAGATTGCAGGACATGAGCCGGAGCTTCTGGTAATCTTTGATATTTATGAAAACAACGCCTATGACATTGAACAGGAGCTGAAAGCAAATTATCCGAATCTGAATCTGAAAGTTCTGATCGGTTCGGTTCGTGACAGCAAGCGAATCAACTGGGTATTCGAGAAATATAAACCTGAGATCGTATACCATGCAGCAGCCCATAAGCATGTACCTCTGATGGAGAACAGCCCATGTGAAGCAATCAAAAACAATGTAATCGGTACCTATAAAACAGCCTATGCAGCAATGATGAACAGCTGCCAGAGATTTGTACTGATCAGTACAGACAAAGCAGTTAATCCGACCAATATTATGGGAGCAAGCAAACGTCTCTGTGAGATGGTCGTACAGAGCATGAATACCATCAGCCACAGTGGACACACAGACTGGCTGCCACACCTTGGAGAACACATCAGCGGGACAAAAGAAGCTTTGCGTGATAACGAAGGAAGAGCTTATATAAATGATATTTCTACATCTGACAGGAAACAGGGAACCGAGTTTGTTGCGGTACGATTCGGAAATGTTCTGGGAAGTAATGGAAGTGTTATTCCGCTGTTCAAACGTCAGATTGAAAAAGGCGGCCCTGTGACAGTGACCCATCCGGATATTATCCGTTACTTTATGACAATCCCAGAGGCAGTAAGCCTTGTACTTCAGGCAGGAACCTATGCAAAAGGCGGTGAGATCTTTGTCCTGGATATGGGAGCTCCTGTAAAGATCGATACCCTGGCCAGAAACCTGATCAAGCTTTCCGGCTACACACCAGACGTAGACATCCAGATTACATACACCGGCCTCCGCCCAGGCGAAAAGCTCTACGAAGAAAAACTCATGGCAGAAGAAGGAATGGCCAAAACACCAAACGATTTGATCCACATTGGCAAGCCAATCGAAATGGACGTACAGGAATTCTTTAAGCAGCTGGAAATCCTGGCAGCCTACGGTTACGCAAACAGCGACAAGATCAGAGAAATTGTGGCTGCGATAGTACCGACTTACCATTCCGCAGATTCTGATCTGAAGATACATCAGAAGGTTTATGAGGAACTGATGAGTGAGGCGGCTGTGGCTGCGGAGAAGAATTGAGAAGTAATAAAAATACGTAATTAAAAGCACATATAAAGGGGTAATAAACCATGTTCAAAGAAAATAACAAATTTCAGAAATTTGAATCAAAAGTCTGGTTAAGCAGTCCAACAATGCACGGACCGGAAATTGAATATGTGAAAGAAGCATACGAGACAAACTGGATGTCTACAGTAGGAAAAAATATCAATGAAGTAGAAAGAATGGTATGTGAGACTATTGGTTGTAAATATGCTGTAGCTTTATCAGCAGGAACTGCATCTCTTCATCTGGCTATGAAACTGGCCGGCAAGGAAGCTTATGGCATGCCGAAAGTTGGACATGGTGCATTGGAAGGAAAAAAGGTATTCTGTTCTGATATGACTTTTGATGCAACAGTTAATCCGGTTGTATATGAAGGAGGAGAACCGGTATTTATTGATACAGAATATGATACTTGGAATATGGATCCGGCAGCTCTTGAAAAAGCCTTTGAAATTTATCCGGATACAAAAGTTGTAGTTATAGCACATCTTTATGGAACACCAGGAAAAGTAGATGAATTAAATGCAATTATTAAGAAGCATAATGCCATTCTGGTAGAAGATGCAGCAGAGTCAATGGGAGCTACATATAAGGGCATTCAGACAGGAACATTTGGAAAATATAATACGATTTCATTTAATGGAAATAAGATCATCACAGGAAGTGCGGGAGGCTGTTTCCTGACAGACGATGAAGAATCAGCTAATAAAGTACGTAAATGGTCTACCCAGGCCAGAGAAAATGCTGCATGGTATCAGCATGAAGAATTAGGATACAACTACCGAATGAGTAATGTAATTGCGGGAGTTGTACGCGGACAGCTTCCATATCTGAATGAACATATTGCACAGAAAAAAGCAATCTACGAAAGATATAAAGAAGGATTCAAGGGATTGCCAGTATCTATGAATCCAATGGATCTGGAAAATTCTGAACCAAATTACTGGCTTTCATGCCTGATCATTGATAAAGATGCGATGTGCAAGCAGGTACGAGGCGAACAGGATGTTTGCTATGTAAAAGAACCAGGAAAAACCTGTCCAACAGAAATTCTGGAGGCAATTTCCTCAATCAACGCAGAAGGCCGTCCAATCTGGAAGCCGATGCATATGCAGCCGATTTATCGTTTGAATCCATTTGTTGTCAGAGACGGAAATGGTCGGGCAAGATCGAATGCTTATATTGCAGGTGAAGCTGCTGATGCAGGAATGGATATTTTTACAAGAGGATTATGTTTGCCAAGCGATAACAAGATGACCGTGGAACAGCAGGATAGGATTATTGAAGTGATTCGGGCTTGTTTTGAGTAATGATTTAATCAAAGTTATGGAGAAATAATATGTATGCGAAATGTTTTAAAAGAATAATAGATTTTTCGTTGAGTCTGATAGCGTTGATTATTCTATCGCCACTTTTAGTAGTTTTAATGATATTGGGGACTGTGTTCATGCGAGGAAATCCTTTTTTTATTCAGAAACGCCCAGGCAAAGATGAGAAAATTTTTAATTTAATAAAATTTAGAAGTATGGATAGTAGAAAAGATAAAAACGGGAATCTACTTCCTGATAGTGTGAGATTAAATAAATATGGAAGAATTCTTAGAACATTAGGAGTACTGAAAAATGAAAACAATAGCATTTTATCTTCCTCAATTTCATACAATTCCAGAAAATGATGAGTGGTGGGGGAAAGGATTCACTGAGTGGGTAAATGTTAAAAATGCAAAGCCGTTATTTGAAGAACATGACCAGCCCAGAATTCCATTGAATAAAAATTATTATGATTTATCTGATGTTGAAGTAATGAGAAAGCAAACTGAAATGGCAAGAAAATATGGGATTGATGGATTTTGTTTTTACCATTATTGGTTTGATGGACATTTATTGTTGGAGAGACCTGTAGAAAATTATCTAAAAGCGGTTGATATTGATTTCCCATTCTGTATTTGTTGGCCAAATGAAAGTTGGACAAATGCATGGGTGTCTGGTCAAAATAAAGTTCTAATAGGGCAGAAGTATGGGAATCGAGAAAATTGGAAACAACATTTTAATTATTTATTGCCATTTTTCAAAGATAAGAGATACATTTTTAAAGACGGAAAACCAGTTTTTATGGTTTATAGACCAGAGTTGATTGATTGTCGGAAAGAAATGTTTGAGTATTGGGAAGAACTGGCAAAAAAAGAAGGATTTGAAGGATTAACGTATATGTTTCAGAGACCTGATGCACTTATAAATAATCCAAATCTTGATTTATCGATGTTTGATTATTGTGTTGAGTATCAACCATACACAGCATTTTTGCTTAATAGCCGAAAAAAACATGCTACATTGAAAAAGATAAAAAATAATTTTGCCACATTTCTTGAAAAGAAAATGGGTATTTCTGCTGCCAGCATTAATGGAAAAAGAAAAGGACCAATTATTTATGATTATGATGAAATGTGGGAAAGTGTATTGAATGAAGCTCCTTTAACAAATCATAGTATTCCATGCGCTTTTATTAATTGGGATAATACACCTCGTCGAAAAGAGAATGGTTCATTATTTCAGGGAATGACTCCGGAGAAATTTAAGAACTATTTTATAAAGTTAATTAACAAAACTAAAACTGTGTATAACGAGGATATGATATTTATTTTTGCCTGGAATGAATGGGCTGAGGGAGGTTATCTTGAACCGGATGAAAAATTTGGATATCAGTATCTTGAAGCAGTAAGAGATGCACTTGAAAATACAAAGTGACATATGTAAGACGGTGTATAACGAATACACGGTTACTAAAGATGCGAGAGGTTGAAATGGTGCTTAAGAAAAAAGATATTGAATTATATTTTCAAAAGTATATAACTATTGCAAATAAAGAACTTGAAAAAAAAAGAATAGATAATTCTCTAAATGCCTTGTTTCATGCCAGTGCACTGCAACATTTGTTTAATTTTAAATTACAGGATTCAATGATCGAAGATATTATTAAACGTATTGCTACTACAAGTTTTAGTAATATGGAATATAATACAGAAAAATGTATTGTATTATTTGATTCTATATGTTCGTCAAATATTGCTTTATCAATGCAATATTTAATATCACTAAGAGATTCTAATTATAAAATTATATATGTGCTAAAACCTTTTAAGTCAATAACGTTTGCAACAGAGCTTATCGATTATGCGACAGAACATTTATATGGCGTTGAGGTTATTGAGGATAATAGTATAAAAGGAATTAGTCAAATTAGGGAGATTATAAATAAGTATAAACCGGAAAAAATTTTGCTTCATTTTGCTAATCCAGATGTATATGCAGCAGTTGCTTTTTCGAATATTAAATCAGCTCAAAAATATTACATCAATCATGGAGATGAACAATTTTGGGTAGGTACTGGAATTGCAGATTATGTTCTTGAATTTCGTGGAATGGGATTAGATACATCAATAAGGCATAGGAGAATACCGGAAGATAGATGTTTGGTGAATCCATATTTTCCAATATTGAAATCAACATCTTTTCAAGGATTTGAATTTGCAATTCCAAATGATGCTTTTGTGATATTTTCTGGTGGAAGGTTTGTGAAAGTTTATTCTGAATCGGGAAAGTTTTTGGAAGTTATCCGTATAATACTTGAAAAGTATCCAAATGCATTTTTCATTTTTGCAGGGGCAGGAGATAAAAAGCCCATGCTTGATTATATCGAAAAACACGGATTTTCGGACAGATGGAAAGTTATTGGATATAGATCCGATTTGTTGGAGATGATGAAAAATATTGACCTATATTTAGGAACCTACCCGCAATCTGGGGCACTGATGGCTCAGTATGCAGCTGCTGCGGGAACACCTATTGTAGAAATGGATACAAATAATGGTGGAGTTACAGAAGATATGCTTCCTAAGCTTAAAGATTGGACGGTTACAATGAACAACTGGGAAGAATATTTTAAGAGAGTTGACAAGTTGATAACTGACAGGGACTTTAGAGAAAATTTCGCTGAAGCATTAAAATCGTCACTTGTTACAGAAAAAGAATTTCAGGAAAATCTTTTGGAAATTCTTACAACCCAAAGGAGTTCTGTAAACTATGTCAGAAGAGAAACCAATATAGAACTACGTTCTCAAAGATTATTAGAAGCGGAAAACAGATATCTTCATAGAGTGCCTGGTCTTATGAGCAATAAATTGATGCTTAGGTATTATCCGTTAACGGCGTTGCATAATATTTTAAACTATTTTAGATATAAAGTGTTTAATTAGAATGTGAGGTAAGAATGCAAGTAGTAAAATATGTTTTTCAACCACATGGCGATGATAGAGGTCAGCTTGTAGCTTTGGAAGAATTTAAAGATATTCCATTTAAAATTAAAAGAGTATATTATATGTACGATACAGCTGAAGGTGTTACACGTGGTTATCATGCACATAAATGTTTACAGCAAATACTAGTGTGCATACACGGAAGCTGTAAAATTCGATTGGATAATGGTAAAGAAAAAAAAGTAGTGCCTTTGGAAAAACCATATGAAGGATTATATGTTTCAAATAATATGTGGCGTGAAATGTTCGATTTTTCACCAGATGCGGTGTTAATGGTGCTAGCATCTGAGTTATATGATGAAAATGATTATATACGTAATTATGATGAATTTCTTAAATTTGTAAAGAATTGTGGAGACACTACTTCAGCAGAGGAGGTTTAGTATGAAAGTACCTTTTGTAAGTTTTATTCCGATGGAAAGGGAATTGGATGTTGATTTGAGAGCTGCCTTTGAACGAGTATATACAAGATCGTGGTATATAGGTGGTTTAGAGGATGAAGCTTTTGAAAGAGCTTTTTCTGATTATTGTAATGTAAATTATTGTGTAGGAGTGGGTAATGGGCTGGATGCTCTTATGCTTGCACTTAAAGCACTTGGTATTGGAAAAGGCGATGAGGTAATTGTTCCATCAAATACATACATTGCGACTGTGCTTGCGGTAACTTATGTTGGGGCAGTACCTGTATTTGTGGAGCCAGATATTAGAACATTTAATATTAATCCGGAATTAATCGAATTCGCAGTTACAGAAAGAACTAAAGCAATTATGCCAGTTCATCTCTATGGCCAACCGTGTGATATGAATCCAATCATGAAAATTGCAAAGAAATATAATTTGTTTATTATAGAGGATTGTGCTCAGGCACATGGTGCAACTTATAAAGGGAAAAAAATTGGTTCTTTTGGGGATGCGGCAGGATTTAGTTTTTATCCTGGCAAGAATTTAGGTGCACTTGGAGATGCGGGTGCAACGGTTACAAATGATAAAGAGTTGTCCGATAAGATTCGTGCGCTTGGTAATTATGGCTCTGATTATAAATATCATCATATTTATCAGGGAAATAATTCCAGACTTGATGAAATGCAAGCGGCATTTTTGGCAGCAAAGCTTCCACATCTTGATAAAATTAATATTGAGAGAAGAAGAATTGCAGATGAATATTTAACTGGTATTAATAACCCTGAGGTGATTCTTCCATATATTCCCGAGGATATGTGTCCCGTTTGGCATATTTTTGGAATTCGCTGCAAAAGAAGAGATGAATTGGAGAGTTTTTTAAATGAAAGAGGTATTGGAACAAATAAACATTATCCGATTCCGATTCATTTACAGGAGTGTTATAGAAATTTAGGATTCAAGAGAGGGGATTTCCCAATTGCGGAGGAGATTAGTGCAACAGAACTCAGTATTCCTATGTATTATGGTATGACTAAAGAAGAAATTCAGTATGTTATTGATAGTATTAATGAATTCAAATGATGTGTATGCTGGTTGTTAGAAAGGATTATATATGCAATCAAAAAAACGTGGGAAGTTATTTATAGAAAATTTTTTAGTTTATGGATTAGGTGGCACAATTAGCAGATTTATACCGATGATCATGTTGCCTATCATAACACGATTATATCCAAGTTCTGAATATGTCGGGTTAAATGATCTTTCTACAACGTTTATTTCCTTTGCAGCAGCATTAGCGTTATGTGGAATGTATGACGCTATGTTTCGACTGTTTTTTGATGATGAAAAGCTGGATTTTCAGAAGCAAATATGCTCAACAGCACTAATATTTGTAACGTGTACTACGTTAATACTTGGAGTTATTTTTCTTGTGTTTAGAAAAGAGGTAGCTGCATGGTATTTTGGTTCCGAAGATTGTGAGACACTTGTTATTATTACAATTCTTGGTTTTATGGTCAATTCGACAAATCAAATTGTTTCGGCACCAACAAGGATTCAAAATAAACGCAAGGTATTTCTTGTGACAAATACGTTGTCTCCAGTAATATCTTATTCTATAGCAATACCGCTTATTTTAAAGGGATATTATTTAGTTGCAATACCATTAGCTACAATAGTTTCAGGTGTAACGCTTGAAATATCTTTTGGTATTTTAAATAAAACTTATTTTTCAATAAAGAGTTTTCGGTGGGGAAAAGTTAAAGATTTATTGAAGATTGGTTTACCGCTTATGCCGAATTTTATAGTTTATTGGATATATAATTCGTCTGATAAAGTGATGATTTCTCAGATATTAGGTAATTCATATACAGGAGTTTATTCTGTTGCATCTAAAATAGGACATATTAGTAATTTAATTTATACGGCGTTTGCTGGTGGATGGTTATATTTTTCCTATTCGACTATGAATGATGATGATCAAGTACAGCTTAAATCAGACATTTTTGAGTACTTGGGAGTAATTTCATTTTTCTGTACAATAGCACTTGCAGCAGTTTCGCGTTTAGGATTTAAATTATTATTTACAGAAGAGTATATAGAAGGATACCTTGTAGCTCCGTATCTTTTTCTTGCACCATTACTGCTTATGCTATATCAGGTAATTGCGAATCAGTTTACTATCATTAAAAAAACTTATATGAATCTTTTAGCATTATCATCAGGTGCTGTTTTGAATGTAATTTTTAATTTTGTGATGGTACCGTTGATTGGTATTGAAGGGGCTTCTATTGCTACTGTTTTGGGATATATTTTATCTTTAGTTATGTGTATCTTTTTATTAAGAAAAATGAAATTGATAAATATAAACCATAAGGTAAAGTATAATGTGATTATTTTTGTGGGTTACTTTGTTATTTGGAGAATATTTCTTCATAAGTATTCAACATTATCAATTTTAGTAGCATTATTTATAGAAGGTTTATATTTATTACTTTACAAAGATAAATTGATTGGAATTATCAGTAAGAAAAAGAAATAAATAAAGGTATTAAAGGAGCCAGGATAATGGTATATGATAAAATTATTGAAGGATTAACTGTTAATTTAAGAGCTGTTGAAGTTGATGACGCAGAGATTACTTTTTCTATGCGCAGCGATAGTGAAAAAACTAAATATATGCATCCGGCTTATGGTACGGTTGAAAATCAGAGGGAATACATAAAAAAACAAAGAGAAAAAGATGGTGACTATTTGTTTGTTGTAACAGATAAAGAGGGAAAGATTATAGGTATGAGAGGTATTTATGATGTTTCCAATGATCATGCTGAGAGTGGGAGAACAATAGGTTATGGAGATGCATTCCAAAATATGGAGGCTCTTATTCTTGGATTAGATTTTGCATTTGATATTCTTGGCGTAAATAAGATCTTTATGGATGCAGCAGTAGATAATCAATCTGTACGAGGAATTCAGATTCAATTGGGCGCTAAGGAATATAAAAGAGATAGATTACCAGGACTCGAATATGAATATGTGTTTTCTGTTCTTGACAAGGCTGACTATATTAATACAAAAGAAAAAATTATGAGATTAATAGAAATGCATGTTCAAAGAAAGGGAAAGAAATGATTTTAAAATTTAATGTACCGAGTTGGAGTAGTATACTTTTAGTATATTATTTTACGTCTCCTATTTGGAGAGCAGTGCTCTTTGATCATATACCTGGTGGCTGGATTTTAAATCCCATTATTATTATTGGATTGTTGTTTATTGCTATTTTGAAACAGAAATCTCTTTGGAATACATATTGGGATATTATTATTTTTTATATATTTGTTGCTGGAGCATTTTTTATCAAGTTTTTCCAAAATCCAGATATGGCTGACTGGATTGGTAGAACCTATGGGGTAAAACAAATGGTTTCATGGGGATGGATTTTTGCTTATGCAGTGATAAGAGTACAGCCTAATTTATATAAAATGCTGGATTGTTTAAAAAAAATTGGAGTAGTATTAGTTAGTTATTATGCTTATCAGAGTTTAGAGGTACTTAGAACAGGATATTGGACGTATGTACAATTTGGTATGACTCGACAGACTACTAGTAATATGAATTGGAGTTATGGTGTTCTTACAGCTATTTGTTTTCTGTCAATTTATTTTTTTAAGGATAAAAAAAAATGGCCATTTGTTTTTGTAGTAATAGGGATAGTTGGTATTCTAATTTACGGAAGTAGAGGTACTTTAATTGGATTGATATTTGGAATACTGTTATTGTCATTACTTTATAGTCAGAAAAGAATGACATTTCGTAATTATTTAGTATTGTTTGCACTTTGTGGAGGAATAGTATTTTGCCTTTCAGATTTTGGACTATCTATGATTTCAGATATATTAATGAGCCATGGATTAAATTCAAGATTTATTGACTCCATTAAAAATTTTGCAACATTTGAAGAATTATCTAATGGACGTAGTCGTATTTGGGAAACAGCAATTTCATTAATTAAGACAGGACCATTTTATGGATATGGAGTTTATGGGGAAAGAAATGCTATTTATAATATTGGAATGAAGTGGGGATATAGTCATAATATCTTTTTGGAAATTCTAGTAGATTTTGGATGGTTGTTCGGTTCAATTATTATTGTTGTTTTGTTTTTTTATTTAGTTCTTTTTTTTAAAAGTTCTAAAGACAAATATGAGAAATTGCTAGTTATTATATTTTTGACAATAGGATTTGAATTGGTACTATCAAATTCAATTTGGTTGCATAGTGGGTTATGGATTCTGATGGGACTTATAGTAAATCATTTTAAATATAAAAGACAAAAACGAGATATATATTTTAGAAATTTTGAGAAGGATAGAAGTAAGCATAAACATTTAATTAGAAAAAAAATTTCAACTTTATAAACAAAGTATATTATTGTTAAATTTTAAAAGATGGAATATGAGAATGCGTTTTAGGTAAAAGAGGGATTTGGAGGTATGCTGTATTTTACTCGTAATTTGAATATTGGGCATTTGTATATTTTGTTGCAAAAGATCAGTTGTTAACTATTATTCAAAAATAAAAAAAGAAGAAATATAATATTTCATAAATGCGTAGTGGAAAGAAAAAATGAATCCATAGAAAATTCCCAGGAAACACCATTGTCTCCTGGGAATTGGGTAAATTAGTTTTTATGCAATTTCAGTACATCTTCAAGTGATAGTCCTAAGAATTTGCAGATATCCTCCACAGAAAATCTGGGATCCTGCAACATTCGTTGGGCAGTTTCGCGAAGAACCTGACTTCGGCCTTCTGCACGTGCATCATCGCACATTTCCTGAACAGCCTGACACATATCAACCATCCTTTCTTTTTCTTTGAACTGTAAGTTCAGACCTGTTATGGAGTTGATCACCCGGGCAGCTTTGAGCTCGAGTGATTGGAAACTGGAGTCTTGTGAGGTGAGTTCACGAAGTTTCCGTTTATCTTTGGCATATTTGATGAAGAGCATGACTTCTCTGAGATTACTTTGGAGTTTATTCAGGTCTTCATCTTTTATCTCGGCAGGTGAGAAGAGATTGATCCGGTAGTCAGGAATCATGGAAAGAATTTCCGGATCCTGTACAGAGAGCATCTCATGAAGACTTCTGGGAGCACCCCATGTGTCAGAACCGAAATATACAACTATAGTTATGACAGGGATAAGTCGATCGCCTTTGTAGAAGCCGGTGAGGTATTCGCCGGATGTGGGTGCCCATTGTCTGACATTTCTGTGTGACTTGGCAGAGTTTTCTACCTGCCCTGCATATTCTAAGGCATCATAGACTATGTTTTTGACTGGCATTGCGAAGTGCTGTTCCGATTGATTTTCAATTCCGAGGAGAAGATAAATCCTGGATTTATCTTTCATTGCAGTGAGTGATTTGAATTCATCCCGGAATTTTTGAATGGGAACTTCTGACTTTTCGGCTCCGTAAGGGACTGTCAGTGCGGTTGTATCCAGTGGCTGCAGTGAGCCAGGATCTATGATGTTTTTTCCTTTGTACAGTAGATGGTTGAATACATCCGCAAAAATGCGATTGTCAGCCATGTAATCTTTGGTGATGGTATCCTTGGTACCCATAGGTTTCACCACCTTTAATCTAGTTATGTAATCAGAGAATTTTATCTTCTGATTCATATAAAGCGTAACATAATTTTTACGCTTTGAAAAGAAAGATTTTGTAAAAATTCAGAGGACAGATTGAGAGGAAATGTAAAGCAATAAAGAGAATAAATGACATAGAACAATTACGTAAAATAATGATTCTGTTATATTGATTGTTCTGTGATTACGATATAAAGATAAACTATAAATATTAATATAAACGAAGGAGAGAACTAAAATGGGAAAATACTTCGGAACAGATGGCTTCCGTGGGGAAGCAGGTGTTTCTTTAACGGCTGATCATGCGTTTAAGATCGGGCGTTTTCTGGGATGGTACTATAATGAGCTTCGAAGAAGAGCCGGGGAGACGGCAGCTGCACGGATCGTGATCGGTAAGGATACCCGTCGTTCCAGCTATATGTTTGAATATTCGCTGGTTGGCGGCCTGGTGGCTTCTGGTGCTGATGCGTATCTTCTTCATGTTACAACTACGCCATCTGTAGCTTATGTGGCCCGTACAGATGGTTTTGACTGTGGCATTATGATTTCAGCCAGTCATAATCCTTACTATGATAATGGAATCAAGCTGATCAATGGTCAGGGTGAAAAAATGGAAGAAGAGACCATTGCACTGGTTGAGGATTATCTGGATGACAGACTGCAGCTTTTTGGTCAGAAATGGCACGAGATTCCGGCTGTAAAAGGGAAAGAGATTGGCAGAACCGTAGATTATGCAGCAGGGCGAAACCGTTACATTGGTTATCTGATTTCTCTTGGAGTGTATTCTTTTAAGGGAATGAAGGTTGGTCTGGATTGTGCAAATGGAAGTGCCTGGAATATAGCAAAAGCTGTTTTTGACGCATTGGGTGCAGAGACATATGTGATCAATGCCCAGCCAGATGGAACGAATATTAATAACAATGCAGGTTCTACTCATATTGAAGGACTGCAGAAACTTGTAGCTGATAATGACCTGGATGTTGGTTTTGCCTATGATGGAGATGCGGATCGCTGTCTTTGTGTGGACGAGAAGGGAAATGTTGTCAGCGGTGATGCCATCCTTTATGTTTATGGCCGTTATATGAAGGAGAGGGGAAAACTTCTGACAAATACAGTTGTTACTACTGTGATGTCCAATTTCGGGCTGTACAGAGCTTTTGATGAAGCTGATATCGGGTATGCGAAAACTGCTGTTGGCGACAAATATGTTTATGAATATATGATGCAGAACGGGTGCCGTCTTGGAGGGGAGCAGTCCGGCCATATTATTTTTTCCAAGTATGCATCGACGGGTGATGGTATTCTTACAAGCCTGAAAATGATGGAAGTTATAATGGCAAAGAAGAAAAAACTCAGCGAGCTTACTGCGGAACTGAAGATTTATCCGCAGGTGCTGGAGAATGTACGAGTTCTTGATAAGGTGGCTGCCCAGGCTGATGAAGATGTGCAGGCAGCAGTGCAGCGGGTCGCAGATGAATTGGGTGATGCAGGCAGGATCCTGGTGAGGGAGTCCGGTACAGAGCCGCTGCTCCGTGTGATGGTTGAAGCTGAGAGTGAGGAACTTTGCAGAAAATATGTGGATCAGGTTGTGGATGTTGTCCGTAGAAAGGGACATGCAGCCGAATAAAAATATGATTTATTTCTGAAGAGAAATGAATTTAGAGTACATAGGTGATAAGAGGAGTATAAAGTTATGTGTGGAATTGTTGGATTTACAGGAAAGCAGCAGGCAGCACCAATTCTTCTGGATGGTCTTTCTAAACTGGAATATAGAGGCTATGATTCGGCGGGTATTGCAGTTCGTGACGGGGAAAAGGATACTGAGGTGATCAAGGCGAAGGGGCGTCTTAGGATTCTTGCGGAAAAAACAAACGGCGGGGAATCTGTTCCGGGTATGTGTGGAATCGGACATACCAGATGGGCAACTCATGGTGAGCCTTCTGAGCGGAATGCGCATCCTCATATTAGTAATGATGGAAATGTGATTGCTGTACATAACGGGATCATTGAGAACTATCAGGAGCTGAAAGAGAAGCTTTTGCGTAAGGGATATTCTTTTTATTCTTCTACGGATACAGAAGTTGCAGTGAATCTTGTAGCTTACTATTACAAAAAATATGGGGAATCTCCGGTTGAAGCAGTTCGTCATGCTATGGTACGCATCAGAGGCTCTTATGCGCTGGCATTGATGTTCCGTGATTATCCGGAAGAGATTTTTGCAGCGCGAAAAGACAGCCCGATGATTCTTGGTGTGGAAGATGGAGAGTCTTATATTGCTTCGGATGTTCCTGCAATTTTGAAATATACAAGAAATGTTTACTATATTGGTAATCAGGAACTGGCTTGTGTGAAGAAAGGTGAAATCACATTTTATAATCTGGACGGCGAGGAGATCGAGAAGGAGCCAAAAGTTATTGAGTGGGATGCAGAGGCTGCAGAGAAGGCAGGATTTGAGCATTTCATGATGAAAGAGATTCATGAGCAGCCGAAGGCAGTTGCAGATACATTGAATTCCGTTATCCGTGATGGCAAGCTGGATCTTTCTGAAATCGGACTGGAAGAAGAGGTGATCCGAAGTATCAGCCAGATTTATATTGTGGCCTGCGGCTCTGCTTATCATGTGGGAATGGCTGCGCAGTATGTGATTGAAGATCTGGCCGGTCTTCCGGTTCGTGTGGAACTGGCATCAGAGTTCCGTTACCGTAAGCCGCTTCTGGATCCGAATGGACTTGCAGTGATCATCAGTCAGTCCGGTGAGACTGCTGATAGTCTTGCTGCGCTTCGAGAATGCAGGGAAAAGGGAATCCGTACACTGGCGATCGTAAATGTTGTGGGTTCTTCTATTGCCAGAGAAGCGGACAATGTATTTTATACTCTTGCAGGTCCGGAGATTTCTGTTGCTACGACTAAGGCATACAGTACTCAGCTGATCGCAGCATATGTGCTGGCTTTGCAGTTTGCAAAGGTCAGGGGAGAGATTACAGTGGAACAGTATGATTCTTATGTAAAAGAGCTCCAGACAATTCCGGATAAGATTCAGAAGATCATAGAGGATAAGGAGCGTATTCAGTGGTTTGCAGCCAAGCAGGCTAATGCGAAGGATGTTTTCTTTATTGGGCGTGGTATTGATTATGCCATCAGTCTTGAGGGTAGCCTGAAGATGAAGGAAATCAGTTATATTCATTCAGAGGCTTATGCTGCAGGTGAGCTGAAGCATGGTACGATTTCCCTGATCGAAGATGGCACGCTTGTGATCGGTGTCCTGACACAGCCGGAGCTTTATGAGAAGACAGTAAGCAATATGGTAGAGTGCAAGAGCCGTGGTGCTTATCTTATGGGTCTGACAACTTTTGGAAATTATAATATTGAAGATACCGCTGATTTTACTGTTTATATTCCAAAAACAGATCCGCATTTTGCAACCTCTCTGGCTGTGATTCCGTTACAGCTGCTGGGATATTATGTGAGTGTGAATAAAGGTCTGGATGTGGATAAGCCTAGGAATCTGGCTAAGAGTGTTACGGTGGAGTAAGAGGACGGGGATGTCTTGTCCGAGCTTGTCGAAATAAATCCATAGACAAAGAGATCGTGTTGTGCTAATCTGAAATAAATCTGTTATTTGGGAGAGGAGTGGAGCACGGGCTATGAGAAGATGGAAGCTGCCGGTAGGAATTGAGAACTTCCAGGAGATCCGGCAGGCTGGATTTTATTATGTTGATAAGACAAGGCTGATCGAACAGCTTCTTGAGCAGTGGGGGAAGTTTCCTGTGTTATTTCTCTCATTGAAGAATGTAGACGGGCTTACATTTGAGGATGCGAGATATCATCTGACAGAGCTGGTGGGCAGAGAAGCATTCTTGGGAAGACGATCAGTATTTTTGATAAAAAAGCACGAGATGGTGAGAAAGAGATTTTTTACCGTGGAATTCTTCTGGGACTTTTACGAAGTGATCCAAACTGGCTGGTTCAGTCCAATGTGGAGTCCGGAGATGGTTTTGCAGATATTTTGGTGGAACCGGAGGATCCGGATGCAGGGATCATTATTGAACTGAAGTATGTACAGACATTTGCCGGTTTGGAGAAGGCATGTGAGAGGGCTATGAATCAGATATAAGAACGAAGATATGATGAGCATCTGCGTAATGATGGCCGAAATAAGATTCTGGCATATGGAATTGCTTTCTGTAAAAAGAGATGTAGAGTGGTTGTTGAGAATATTTCTAAATATACCAGATTATAATTAAAAATGTGTAAGTGCCTCAAAATTGTTTGGGGCACTTACATATATTACTGTCTATTATTTATATTCCGCTGAATAATATTAGTATATACAGCGAGAAGGACGATTTTATCTTTTTTATCCTCGATAGAAGATATTATTTCATATATTTGCGAGGCTTCTTCTGTCCGGGTTGCAAATCTTCGGTTTAAAATATTTATGATTTTTTCGATTTGAGGATTTAAACGTTGGATAGTTGCTTTGTATTCCTCCGCAGGCATTTTTAATAGGTTGGTTGCCTGAAAATATGGAATTTCAGGGATTTTTTCAGCCAAAAAATATAATAAAATGGACTGAGATTTTATGTCCTGTGGAAATATATCAGATTTAAATACCACATTATAAATTTTAGAATAAAAATCTTGTTCATTTAAATTATCTAGTGTGAGGCTATGGATATATGCACTTAATAAAGAAAAATAGTGGTTCTGAGTTTCTTCGATATCTGTCTCAGCGATATATTTGTAATTTTTATCATCTTCAAATTTATACCGAGATACCTCTTCTAATAATTCCTGCAAAATAGAAGCAGGGTTATCAAGCTGTGATTCTGATAAAAAATCCATATATAAAGCATAATATATATCATAGATATTACCAGTTGCGTTACTGCATTTAATTTGAATCATTTCTCTTACATTTTTCATTATGCTAAATCCTTTTCTTCATAAATAATATTTTTTATATCGTCCAGTGCATCAAAATCATATTTTATTTTTCGAGCCATTAAGGTCACATCACCACCGTTGTCTTCTTTACTGTTTATCGGGATACCAGTTATTTCGTAGCGCTCTTTTTGTATTGTTTTATCAGGAGTATGAAGAACGGTAATGGTGTTGCCAGGAGCAATTTTTATGTTTGTAATTTCATTTTTGATATTGGGGTCATTGTATTCCAATAGTTTTTTTATAGTATCTTTAAAGGAATTTTCAGATGCTGATGCTTTTAGGTGGAATTTCAGTTGTTTTAATAATTCATCTCTATTTGTAGATACTGTTGTTTTGGTTCGTAATTGTCGGCTTAAATATCTGCCATTATCGCTTAATCTATATAATTTATATTTGCCAGCTTTACTGGATATTATAAGATTAGTAGAAGCTGCTTTTTTCATTATTTCCGATAAGGTAGATTCTTTTAAATCTAAATTTTTGCATATTTCTGAATGACTCATAATTCCATGGGCTTCTAATAGCAAAATAATATCTTTTAAATGCTTAACAGATAAAACCTGTTTTTGGTAAATTTGGGCTGTCAGATTTTCTTGCTGTTTTTCATGTAGAAAATCTTTGAATGTTTTTATGACGCCCATTAAAGTTCCTAATTGAAAAATAGCATCCTCTTTTGATGCCGTTGGTAAGTGATGTTCAAAATAATTCAATTGTGAGTTTCCGTAACGAAGGATTTGGCTAAGTGAAGAATTATCGGAATTATACCATTCGTTTATAACATATTCCTTATTATCAGAGGCATATTGGATTAGAGTAGTGTATTCTTGTTTCTCCAAAGATTCTGATAGATTTGTTTGGGTATGCATCCAGATTTCTTTGCGCATAAAATTTTCCTCCTTTTTAAGTGATTGATGATATAAATTTATTCGAATCTTTCATTGGATATTATGAGTTATATTTTCTTTTGTAAAAGATTCGGTTGTTTTTGAAAGTTCGAAATCCAGAGGGATTTTAACTTTAAAAACACAAGCCTTTATATTTTGGCATGAGAAGTTACAGCTACATTTACTGCCAAAAGTGATGGTTTGTGTTGTACCTGCAATTCCACATCCACCAATAGCTTTTTCGTTGGAAGCAACTGCTCCACAGCAGTTACCCCATATAATGGTAGTTCCGTAACATTTTAAAGCAGGTAAAGCATTGATAAAATCCTGTTCACCTCTGGAATAAGAAGGTACGATCAGTAGCGTTGCACCCAAACTTCCACATAGAAATTTTTGGATTCGATCCTGATCAGATAAAAATTCTGCGCATATTACAATAGCGATTCTATGGACATTCGGAATATGGATCAGTACAGTAGACCATTCTTGGATTTCCGCGAGAGCTTCCATTTTGTGGGCTTTTTTATCAACGAAAGGAATATGCTTTTCCTGATGACCGATAATCTGCCCGTCTAAACTGACAATAGTGGAACGATTATAATTATCTGACCAGTAGCTGGGGAGGATAGTTAACAATGGAACATTTTTGCCAGATGCTAATCTCAAATTGGAACATTCCCATAGAAAGGAATTATATTCGCCATCATTTTTCTCGGAAATAGAAGTTCCTAACAGTTCTGGTGTGAAAAAAATATCGACATTCATATCTCCGGCTAAATTCCAGTCATTTTTAAGCCGTTCTAGTAGTTCTTCAGCGTGGTTCAGTGGCTTGACGAGTTCTCCATTATATTTTATACCGTTGCGTTCTATTGGCTGATCTTCAAGTTGTAATAGATCTTTACGATCAGATATTGGAGAAAACCCAATGGAAAAGGAATAGTCGTCTTTTTCAGTTAAAAAAGTATCAGATATAATTATGTTTTTTATAATGTTTTTATTGTCATATGAGACATAGCTGCAATGTTTAAGGGAGCCATTTATACCTTCAAAAATGTCTCTATTGGAAATATTTTTTTCAAAAAGTTCTTCATTACGAATGATATGCGGTGTTGCAATTGGAAACTTGGGATTGATCCAGATTCCCGTCTTATTATAGTTAGTGTTCAGAGAATCTACAACTGCATAATCATCCTTGGATATTGATACAAGACTAGCAAGTGAAAAATATGCACGTTTTCCGGCAATATTATTTTCATCTCTGGTATAAGTGATTCGGAAATCTAACCACAAGCAAAATGAGATGGCCATGATTTGCTGACGGTTTGAATCTTTTTCTTCGTGGATAGTTTGTAAAAAATCATCAATATTATGCAGAAGTGAGTAATTATCATCATTCCAATAGGCATCTAGGGTTGTTGTTACAAAAGTTGAAATTTCTTCATAATCCTGAGATGCGAATATCTCGTTGAACGTTTGGGGGATTTTAGTGACGATCTGTAACGCTGCTGCCATAATGTTCATATATTTCTGAGTGGATTGAATAGATGCCATTTTTTTCACCTCCAAATTTACTTTATTATAACATAATAAATTAGAATTGGCAATGAACAGTTCAATTTCAGTTCAATTTTATGAGATGTTAATTGATAAAAGAGGAATATTGTGCTATCATATTCATATATGTCAGCTTGGAATGAGAGATTTCTAAATATAGATAAAGAAGGAAGAATATGGCAGCTGTTAATGGAAAAAGAGAGATAGATGAAAAAGAATATAAAAATCCATGCACAGATTGTCATGATAATAAAATAGAACAAAATGATCTAGAGGAACTTAAAGCTGTAAAAATTAATAAGATTAACAGAAAAATAAAGACACTTAGAAAAAAAGCAAAAGAAAATAAAAAATCAGATGAGAAAGATTGGAAATCTACATATTTGGAGTGGATTGCTGTTCTGCCGGTAGGCGGATTTCAACTGTTAGCAGATGTATTAGTAAAGAATATTTGGAAGAGTTTAGCTATATTGTTGTTGGGGATATTTATACTAAAAAAGATTGAGCATATAATAGAAAAAATTTCTAAAAAAAGTATTGGTAAATGGAAAAACAGAATATTAAACTGTGAAATAATTATCCATTTTAAAAATGAGAAAATTAGGAAAGGAATTTTTCAGGAGGATATAGGTTTCACACAATATGAAATAGAATGTCAAAAAGAAAGAAAAGCAGCATCTTGGGAATGTATCCAGGATTTATTTGCATTTCAAAATAGGGTAAAAAGAATTGTGCGCAGGGCGATAGGACTAGCTGTTTTTGTAGTTGGTCTAAATGTGGCAATAGTAGGATTTAATAATTTAGATGCATCTGAAACAATAGAACAAGGCGATAATATGGCGAATAAAGATAATGCCGATAGTTACAAAGCTGAACAGAAACAAAAGGGAAAAACTGAAGAGAGAACAGAAGTAATAGCTGAAGAGGAAACAAATGAAGAAGAGGAGGTTGATGAAACAGAAGAGGCATTTAATCTGTTATGGAATTTATATCTGAGTGATCTGCAAATGGATGAAATTGTTAGTCCAGAAAATGCATTATCTGAAGCAAAGAATTTTTGTGTACAATGGATTGATAATGAACATTTTAAAGAGATAGATCGATGGCTATATACTGATATGGAAGTATATGATCTGGAAAGTTTTAGAAATGTGACTTTAAAAGAAAGAAATCTTTCGATAAATGATAACGCAAATGGAAGTATTCTTTTGAAATTGGGTAAGACTTACAGTAGTTCTATAGATGAATTTTTGGAGTCTTGCGGAGGTGTTAATATAACAGAAAGAACGATAGGAATTGCCTGCCTTAGAGGCACAGATATTTATATGAGTGCATTACGGCATGGAGTAAGCAGAAAGTCAGTGAAGGAAGAATGCTATAAGGGCGCAGCTTTGCTTCTGAGAGAGTTTGCAGATGAAGTATACGAGAAACAAAAATACAGGGAACTTGATAAATTGCAGAAGGAAGAACAGTCTGCAAAAGAATTTGTCCTTTATACATATTCAGCAGTATGTTATGAAAATGCAGCAGAGTATGGAGATGCTTTATGTAAGAAAGAAGCAGAAAAGATGAAAGCAGCTGCGAAAGACAACTGGGCATCATTTAAAAACTGGGTACCGTAGTCAAAGATTTGCAGCGAATAATTACAATATTAATATTCCTTGCTTTTACCTCAAAAAAAGCGTAAAATAATGAAGATGTTTAACTTAAACACTAAGACAAAAATGGAGGTTTGCATATGAGAAAAATGGGTAAGCATATCCCAGGGATGATCGTGACGCTGGTGGTTTTGATCGCTGCGATCGTGTTTGCAGTTATGCTCCTGAATATGAAAGTAGTCCCGACCAAGTTCCTGGCTGGTATTGGTTTGTTTATGCTGGTGCTGGTTTTGATCGTTGGGGCTCTTGTCTGGAGTACTGATGGTAAGATAAGGTTTGTTGTAGGTGTGATGCTGGCAGCTGTTTTTGCGGCTGTGTTCATTCTTGGAAGTATGTATATTTATAAGACACATTCCGCACTTGCAGGGATTTCCGGTGTAAATACTGAGGTGACTGAGGTTGGTATTTATGTCCGTGCAGATGATGCTGCGGATTCTGTTGCCGCTACAGCAGATTATGTGTATGGTGTGCTGACAGATCTTGACAGAGAGAACTCTGATAAGGCGATCCAGGAAGTTGATTCTGAGGTTGGCAAGAGTGTTCAGGTTCAGGAGTATACAGGACTTACAGAGCTTGTAGACGGGCTTCTGAATGGCCAGACAGGTGCGATCGTACTGAACAGTGCATATTTAAGCGTTATTGAAGAGATGGATGGATATTCCGATGTTTCTTCAAGAATCAAAGAGCTGACAGTGAAGAAGGTGGAGACAACTATCGAACCGCAGGAGACTGAGAATGAGACAGCACAGAATACCAATGATGGTTCTGTGTATACGATCTTTATCAGTGGTATTGACAGCCGAAGTGGTCTTGTGGCGAAGAGCCGAAGTGATTCCAATATTATTGCAACTGTGAATACAAATACAAGACAGGTATTGCTTGTTTCTACACCTCGTGATTATTTTGTTCCGCTTTCTATTTCAGGAGGACAGAGGGATAAGCTGACACATGCTGGTATCTATGGCATCAATGTATGTATGGATACTCTTGGAATGCTTTATAATGAGGATATCAATTATTATTTCAGGATCAACTTTGCAGGTTTTGAGCAGCTGATCGATGCACTGGGCGGTGTTACTGTTTATTCTGATTATGATTTTGATTCCAAGAATGAGACAGGATATCATTTTAACCAGGGGGAGAACTTACTGAATGGTGAGCAGGCACTGGTGTTCAGCCGTGAGCGTTATGCTTTTACTGAGGGAGACCGTCAGCGAGGTAAGAACCAGATGGCTGTTATCAAGGGCGTGATCAACAAGGCTCTTTCACCGGAACTTCTGAAAAATTATTCGTCTGTTCTTTCCAGCATTCAGGGATGCTTTGAGACAAATATCTCTTATGAGGAGATCGCGAGACTGCTTCAGCAGCAGCTGAATAATGGCGGTTCCTGGAATATTGTAAGCTACAGTGTAGATGGCAGCGGTGATACACAGAAGCCGTACTCCATGAGTCAGAAAGCTTATGTTATGATTCCGGATGAGTCTACAGTTCAGAAGGCTGAAGAGATGATGAAGAAGGTTCGTAATGGAGAGTCTGTTTCTCAGGAAGAGGCTGATGCAGCTACATCTGCAGCCGCTGCAGCAGATAATGATGTGCAGGCAACAGCAGAAGGCAGCACAGCTGCTGCTCAGGGAGAAACAGCCAATGCCACACAGGACGGCAGTGCAGAGACACAGCCGGCAGATGGTACTGTGCAGCAGTAATATAAATGCAGCTTGGATGGCAATAGTATAAGGCTGCATTAAAGAAATCATAAAATTAGATAACAATAATACAACAGCCCGGGAAGCACAAATAATTTCCCGGGCTGTATTTATATTATTGTATACGTATTATAGAATTTCTTTCAGATATCTCTCCAGTGCGTCCTGCCATGTAGGAAGGGGCTGGAAGCCGTTTTTCATAAGTTTGGACTTATCCAGGCGGCTGTTAAATGGTCTGACTGCTTTGGATACGCCGTATTCTGCAGTTGTGACAGGAGAAACTTCTACTTTCTCGTATTCTTTGTGGCCGAGGGCAGCAGCCTGGCGGAAGATTTCTTTTGTGAAATCATACCAGCTGATGTAGCCGCCTTCGTTGGTTGCGTGATAGTAGCCATATTTTTCTGTTTCCAGCATGTCTACCAGAAGGCGGGCAAGGTCGAAGGTATAGGTTGGTGTACCGATCTGGTCGCTGACAACAGTAAGTTTGTCATGAGTTTTTCCGAGGTTTACCATGGTACGGATGAAGTTCTTGCCATTTTTGCCGAATACCCAGGCAATACGCACGATAAAGAATTTATCTACAGTGCCGGATACAGCAAGCTCGCCGTCCAGTTTAGTCTGGCCGTATACGTTCTGTGGGGCGTAGTCCTTGCAGTCAGGATCCCATGGAGCAGTTCCCTGACCATCGAAAACATAGTCAGTGGAAATGTACATCATCTTAATGCCAAGCTCTTTGCAGATATCTGCAATGTTCTGGGTTCCTACAACATTGACAAGACGTACTTTTTCGCGGTTCTCCTCATCCTCGGCAGCGTCTACAGCCGTCCATGCGGCACAGTGTACCACAGCGTCCGGCTTCACTTCGCGGATCACTTTTGCGACAGCATCTTTATCTGTGATATCAAGCTGTACATACGGCATGGCAGTAACTGGTGTACCGTCAGCAATGCCGCTGTAGGAAGGAGCGATGTCGCTTCCTACACCTTCATGGCCGCGTTTGGAGAGTTCATTCATTACGTCATGGCCAAGCTGGCCGCCAACGCCTGTTACGAAAAATTTCATGCTTTAACCTCCTCACGGTTTCCATACATTTTTTCGTAGTAGTTCTGGTACTCGCCGGAGATGATAGTTTCCCACCACTCTTTATTATCAAGGTACCATTTGATCGTCTTTTTGATACCGTCTGCGAATTTTGTTTCAGGGAGCCATCCAAGTTCGTTGTGGATTTTGGTCGGATCGATAGCGTAACGCATATCATGGCCTTTACGGTCAGCTACATGTGTGATCAGGCTCTCGGGTTTGCCGAGCTCTTTGCAGATCAGTTTAACAATGTCGATATTTTTCATCTCATTGTGTCCGCCTACGTTGTAAACCTCACCTACGCGTCCTTTGTGGATGATCAGGTCGATAGCGCGGCAGTGGTCTTCAACATAGAGCCAGTCACGAACGTTCTCACCTTTTCCGTAAACAGGAAGAGGTTTGTCGTTCAGTGCATTGGCAATCATAAGCGGGATCAGCTTTTCCGGGAAGTGGTACGGACCATAGTTGTTGGAGCAGCGACTGATGGTTACAGGCAGGCCGTATGTTCTGTGGTAAGCAAGAACAAGAAGGTCAGCACCGGCTTTGGAAGAGCTGTACGGGCTGCTTGTGTGGATCGGAGTTTCCTCTGTAAAGAAAAGGTCCGGTCTGTCAAGCGGAAGATCTCCGTAAACCTCATCAGTGGAAACCTGATGATAACGCTGGATACCGTATTTACGGCAGGCATCCATAAGAACAGCAGTACCTTTGATGTTTGTGTCAAGGAATACTTCCGGGTTCTCGATGGAACGGTCTACGTGGCTCTCTGCTGCGAAGTTTACCACGATGTCCGGATGCTCTTCTTCGAAGAGTTTGTAAACTGCCTCACGGTCTGTGATGCTTTCCTTTACGAAGCGGAAATTCGGTTTGTCCATAACCGGTGCAAGAGTGGAAAGATTTCCTGCATAAGTCAGGCAGTCCAGGCATACGATGCGATAGTTAGGATGAGCCTCCATCATATGAAAAATAAAATTGCTTCCGATAAATCCGGCACCGCCGGTAACGATAATTGTCATGTGAAAAAATCTCCTTTTATAATATTATTCAGTGAAGTGCATCCAGGTATTTTCCATCCAGAACATCCTTCAGATACTGTCCATACTGGTTTTTCTTGAGGATTTCATAAACCTTGAGAACATCATCCTTTGTGATCCAGCCATTTAAGTATGCGATCTCCTCAAGGCACGCGATCTTACGGTGCTGATGCTGCTCCATGGTTTTTACGAAGTTAGTTGCCTCAACAAGGCTTTCATGTGTACCGGTATCCAGCCATGTAAATCCCTGTCCCAGAAGCTCAACATTCAGCTGACCTTTCTCAAGATAAATGCGGTTCAGGTCTGTGATCTCAAGCTCGCCTCTTGCACTTGGTTTCAGATTCTTTGCATACTCAACAACTTTGTTGTCGTAGAAGTAAAGACCTGTTACGCAGTAGTTGCTTTTCGGCTGTGCCGGTTTCTCTTCAATGGAAACAGCTTTTCCGTTCCGGTCAAATTCTACGATTCCGAAACGCTCCGGATCATCTACATAGTATCCGAAAACAGTAGCACCTTTGCCTGATTCAGCATTGTCAACAGCTGCTTTCAGGCGTTTCTTAAGGCCGTGTCCTGCAAAAATGTTGTCGCCAAGAACCATGCATACTGTGTCATTGCCGATGAATTCCTCACCGATGATGAAGGCCTGAGCCAGTCCGTCCGGGCTTGGCTGTACAGCATAAGTAAGGTTTACGCCGAACTGATGTCCATCTCCAAGAAGTTCCTCAAATCTTGGTGTATCCTGAGGTGTGGAAATGATCAGGATATCACGGATGCCTGCGTTCATAAGAACGGACATCGGATAGTAGATCATCGGTTTGTCGAAGATCGGCAGAAGCTGTTTGGATGTTACCATGGTAAGCGGGTAAAGACGTGTTCCAGAGCCGCCTGCTAAAATAATTCCTTTCATATCGTTTCTCCTTTACATTGTGATGTGCAGCATTGACGTACCTGCACTTTTTACTGTGACCTCATTATAAAAGATGACGTAAGGTCACTTTCAAGAGACTTTTTTCATATTTTTTATTTTTGTCTATTTTTCACAAAGAAATACGCCGGCATCCTTGGTAATGCGGAAACCTTTGGCAGTTTTTTTTGTGGCAAAGGCTCGGAATTCTTTGTAGTGGTCAAGAATATATTGATTCTGATTGCCATGACAGGAGAGAACATAGGAAATCAGTGGCTCTGCATCCTGGACCAGGAGAAAATCTTCGTAGGAGTGCCATTTTGCATCCGGGAAAAAAGGATCCAGGATTTTCCTGCCGTTTTCTCTTCCGAAACGTTCATAAAGTTTATCAGCGGAGAGAACGATTCGATCGTCAAAATCTTCTACAAGCTGGCTGACTTCCTGCATATGGGCTTTCCCGTAGGCACTGCAGAGAAAATGTCCTCCAGGGGAAAGCACGCGGCAGACCTCTTTCAGCACAGCAGGGATATCATCACAGTAAAAAAGTACATGATTGGCAATCACCAGATCAAAGCTTTCATCTTTGTAAGGAATCTTTTTGCAGTCAAAAGCCCGGAAAGCAAAGCGGGTATCAGAAGAACCGATGGCTCGTCTGGCATCTCGGAGCATCCCGCTGGAAATATCGGAAAGTGTAATGGAAATATCTTCCGGGATCAGCGAAAGATTCTCAGTCCATAAGGTTCCGTCACCGCAGCCAAGTTCCAGGATACGAAGTCCCGGTCTGATATGACATTGCTGGAAAATCCATGGAAACCAGCCCTGCTTGTTCTGAGAGTACAGATTGTGGAGGTTGATCCTGGAGGAAATATTGGTGGCATTCTGATACTGGTTTTTGAGACTTTTTTCCATGCCTGTAAGGTGGATCAGGTTCAGCATCTGGCTCCAGTCGATGGTGTGCTGCTCCTGAATCACCTGCGCTGTATCCTGGATGGCTTTTTCCACAAGCTGCATCTGCTCGATCCGGTCGCGGACAAGACGAAGCTGGATATTAAGGGAATTGAGCATAAAATGGTAGTCAGAATCGCCGATCGTCATTTCGCGGATATCATCCAGGGAAAAGCCAAGGTATTTCAGCAGCAGGATCTGCTGAAGTCTGGCAAAATCCTCATCTGTATAAAAACGTGCGCCGGATTCCGTGACGAGAGAGGGTTTCAGGATATCCTGTTTATCATAATAGCGGACAGTACGCA
>ERZ1673737.949-NODE-949-length-31636-cov-7.538552_pt1 | contig 31636 bp, 22 predicted proteins | sample MGYA00580211_ERZ1673737 | MGnify/ENA primary metagenome ERZ1673737 (study PRJEB41218, sample SAMN15661789) | gut metagenome | host: Homo sapiens | place: Canada: London | collected 2015-08-20/2019-03-30 | study: EMG produced TPA metagenomics assembly of... | reverse complement strand
ATCACTAAAAATCTTTGTAAAAAAGAAAATAGCCATTTTATATAAGTTAAAAATGTCTATTTTGTCTACAATCTGAGAGACTCCTAGGAGTCTCTTTTATTATTTTATAATTCTACTTGCAGTTACAAATTTACTTTTATAATAGCTAGAATTTAAACTATCTATTCTTACACCTTTACTTGTTGAAGCATGTATAAACTTAGAGTCACCTATGTACATACCAACATGACTTATACCTTTTCCAGAAGTATTGAAAAATACTAAATCTCCAGATTTTAGCTGATTTCTTGATATTTTAATTCCAACTTTAGATTGAGATACTGATGTTCTAGGTAAGCTTATTCCTGCTCCATTTTTATATATATAACTAGTAAAGCCAGAACAATCAAATGAACTTGGACCTGCTGATCCCCATTTATATTTCTTTCCTATTTGAGCATTAGCTACCTTCACTATTTTATTTATATTGCTATTTTGATCAGTTAATTGTTCAGTTTTTATTTCATCTGAAGATTGAGTATAAGAATCTATATATTTCGAATTTACCCATCCTTCTATATTTGAACTAGTTTTTATCTTATACCAATTTCCGTTTTTTTCTACTATATCTATAACATCATTCGTTCGAACCTTAGATACTACACTATAATTTACATTAGGACCTTTTCTTATGTTTAAATAATCACATTGTTTTACTATTCCCTTTTCTGCTCCGTATACAGTTTGCATATTAGAAACCATTATAAAAGTCGCAAAAAAAATTCCCATTATATTCTTTTTAAACATATTTAATCCCCCTAATTTTTAATTTTCAGTTACAAAATTGTAATCCTTTTCCTTAGGTTAATTGTATTACAACTTTGTAACTTTTAGCAATAACTTTATTAAATTTTTAAAATTTTTTAATGTATATATAATTTAATGCTCTATATTCTCTTCCTAATATACCTAAAAATATGTTTATACAATGCTTATCACTCATTATATATACTATCTAAAAAAAATAGACCTTAATAAAAAGGCCTATTTTTATTGTAGCATCTGCTACTTACTTATATATTACACTATACTTAATATATTACTCATTTATTATATTACTTTAATAGCTCAGTTACATGATTTATAGAATTTGTATTAATTCCCCCTCCAATTTCATAAACTAAGCTTGATTTCTTAGGTTCTAAAATATTACTTTGAGTTTTACTAACACTATTTCCTACTATAACTATAGGTGATTTTAGCCTAGCTGCCAATGGTCCTGCAGTTAAAGCATCAACTAATGGATTACTTTTTGTTACAAGTACTTTTTCATAACTAGAATTTGTGTAGAATTTTTCTATTACTTTACCATTAGTTTCTTGTCTATCATCACCAGAAACTCTATTGCTTAAAACATTGTTAGAAGTTATCTCATTTATTTTTAATATAATATTATCTGACAATACTGCATTACCACCTATAAAATAAGCATTTTGTAAATTCTTACTCTTTAACCAATTATACGAATTAAAATCTACATTATCTTTAGGCATTAGTATTATAGGCTGCTTTTCTTCACCTGCTTTTGCTGCTATTGATAATGCATCTACTTCTCCGTATCCACCAGCTACATATATTTTATTAATAGGATTTATATAGTCTATTTCCTTTGCTATTTTTAAAGAAGTTTCATATCTATCAATTCCACCAATTCTATTAGTTGTAGCATCTGGCAATAAACGTTTCAGCTCAGTAATAACTTTATTACTTACTACTGATTCTCCACCAATTACTATAACTTTTTTAGGATTTAATCTTCTAAGCTCTGTACTAGTATAATCAGTCAAAGTATCCTTATCAGATAATAGTATAGGTGCATCATATGAAGTTGCAAGAGGTGTTGCTGTTACACCATCAACTATTGAATTTCCACTAGTAATAACCACAGTGTTAGCTCCATTTGACCAACCTTCTGTACTTATAGTTGTTGCCGTTTCATATCTTGTACTTCCCTTTAAAGGCTTAACCTTTGGCTTATCACTATATATATCCTTTAAATCATTTTGAAGTGTAGTATTTTTTATTATATCTCTTGCCGAGAAATACATACTACCTTTTATTTCACTATATTGCCTGTTTAAGTTTATCTCATCTTTTATTTCTGCTGCTATATTTTGATTTGAATTACTACTTTCGCCTTGTTTATATACACCTTGTCCTATATATAAATCTACGTTGCTTCCTTTTACTTCATTTGCCCACCATGGTATTAGTTTTGAATAATCTGCCGCACTATACCCTATAGGCCAATAAATTTGTGGAGTTATATAATCTACAAGATTTCTTTTTATCCAAGTTCTAGTATCTGCATAATCACTATAGTAGCTTTCTTTTCCTCTTGTGTCTGATCCAGTTGAATCACTTGATTTATTTTTCCATATTCCACTTGGACTTACTCCAAATTTAACATTTGGTTTTATACTCTTTATACAACTTTTTACTTCTTGTAATAAAGTGTTTACATTTTCTCTTCTCCAGTCATCCTTGCTCATTCCATTTCCATACATTTTGTATGCTTTATCATCATCTATACCTGATCTATAGAAATAATCATCAAAATGTATACCATCTACATTATAATTTGTTACTATTTCTTTTACAGTATCTACAATATATTGTCTAACTTCTGGAAGTCCTGGATTATATATAAGAGCTTCACCATTAGATATTGAGTGTTTAACTACCCAATCTGGATGAAGTACTGCAGGATTATTTGCTGCTAATTTACTTGTATCTGTTCCACTAGTTGTGATTCTATATGGATTTAACCATGCATGAAATTCCATTCCTCTTTTATGAGCTTCATCAATTAAAAATACAAGTGGGTCATATCCAGGGTCTTTTCCTTGTGTTCCTGTTAAATACTCCGACCATGGATTTATACTTGATTTGTATAGTGCATCTGATTTAGGTCTTATTTGAACTATTACAGTGTTCATTCCAACACTTTTTAATTTATCTAATAAGTCTGTATACTCCTTTTTTTGTGCTGTTATATTATTCTTAGTTTGAGGCCAGTCCATATTATATACAGATGATATCCATACTCCTCTCATTTCTGTATTATTATCAGCAAATGCATCTAGCCTAAATAATGGTAACATAAGCACTAATGCTAAAATAACTGTCTTAAACTTCTTCATAATTCCCCCCTATCTAATTCTTTAGAAATTAACATATAAAAGTATACATAAATAAAATATACTAGTCAATTCTTGACAAAATTACACCTTTATCTACATAATTTTATAGTTTATATATAAAAAATAAGTCTTATATAATTATTTAGTTATTAACTGTATAAAAAATTCGCTTCGCTCATTTCGCCAACGATATATCCTCGTTCACACTTCGGATACATCCGTTGCTCAAAAATGTCATTTTTTACTTTACTATACATGTTGAATTTACTTTGATACAAAAGTTATCAACAGTTTTTTATATATCATAAATTCCTAGTAAGTAAAAAAAGAGCTACCAATTAAGGTAACTCTCTTTCTTATAATATTTTTAAACAACTGATATATACTCGGTTAAAACAATAATATATCCTTTACAAAATAAATTATTTTGTAAGCACATGGCTCAAGCAAAATGAATTTTATTTTACTTGTGATATACATTCATCTATTATATCCTTATCCATTCCTCCTACTTGAATAAGTTTAGTTGCATTTTTTACTACACTTTTTTCACTACCTTTATGTGCTAATACTACTGGATAGTTTTTAGCAAGTGGTGATACGGTTAATGCATCTACTAATACATATCCTTTTGATATATAAAATTCATTAGTATTTGGATAAAACTTTTCAATTACAATTTTATTTGTAGCGAATCTATCAATTCCGCCTAATCTAGTTGAATTAGTTTGTGTAACTATATGATTACTCATAGTTGAAGTAGATCCTATAACATAAGATTCTATATTATTTGTTGAGAAAGGTATACTTTGCCCATTAGTTAATATTATAGGTGCTTTATCTCTATTTACAACTGATGATACACTCATAGCATCAGCTTCACCTTTATATCCATTTACTAAAAATACCTTTTCTATATTAGGATTTATTCTTTTCATTTCCTTAGCTACTTCATAGCTAGTTTGAATTCTATCTATTCCTCCAAGTCTTATTACTTCTATATTTTTAGACTTTAGGTTATTTTCTACTGTTTTACTTACAGAGTTTTCTTGTCCTATTATATAAACCTTATTTACTCCTTTTAGCCTTTTCTCAGCTTCACTAGGTATTATATCTTTTTTAGTTAAAAGTATAGGTGCATTTAATACTCCCGATAGTCCACTTGCACTAAGTCCATCTGCCATACTATTATCAGCATTAACAAGTATTGCTGTTGTATAATTTTGATGATCAGAAATCATCGATGCAGTTTCATATCTTGTATCACCTGTTATTGTATCAACTATAACTTTTGAAGTTTGTGTATTTACTATATCTATATTTCCTTTTTGTATATATCCTTTTACTGTCCAGTCATAACTTCCTGGTATTGGATTAGTTACATTTAAAGGAGTTATTCTATCTGGATTTATTTCAGTATTTTTTTGTCTATTATCTGATACTAATACTGCATGTCCTTGTGATGCAGTATATAAACTTATTCCATCTTTATTTTTTACATCAGAATTTTTATTTACAATACCTATTGTGTATCTATTATAATCATCATTTTTACCTTGATTAAATAAATATGCATTCATATCATGCATAAAACTTGATGACTTTTCTCCCCAATATGGATCAGATGCATATTTAACATTACAACCTAAATTTTTATTTCCTAAGTGTCCACTGTAATATTTCCAACTTTTAGGATTTAAATATCCATTAGTCATATATTCAGTTGCAAATGTATCTATACAATCTTCTATACTATTAAAATAATTTGCTCCATTAGAATTACTATCCACTGCATTTATTCCAAATATATTGTTTTTAGTTTTAGCTATAGTAGATGTTCCTTTTCCAGATTCATTCATAGCAATACCTACCATAGCAGATGCATTAACACCATATTTACTTTGAGCTTTTATAAAGTATTCTCCTGTATTTCTTAATACACTATCTGTTGGAGTATTGTTAGCAAAGTAAGTATTTATATCTTCTGCTGTATATGATGCCTTACTTCTTAATGATAAATATTGATAATAATTATAGAAGATATTGTTACTATTTACTGCATTATTATGATTATTAGCTTTTGCATCACTTATTAGTTTTTCTATATCAGTGTAAAAATAATTTCCATCGTAGCTATAATATTTTACTCCACTATTCATAAACGACGGTGCTCTACCTATACTTCTTTTGCTACCCGTATTTCCCTCTACATTTGCACTTATATAATGAATAAGTTGTCCATTTTCATTTTGATAGTAGCTTAGGTTTTTAGCTTGATTTATTGGTACTTTAAGTATATTTATGCCTTGTGAATCTTCTTTTTCCATCCATCCAATAAATCCTGCTACTTCTAGCTTTACCATAGTTTCTGTTTCATCTAGTATTGGGACATCGTCTATATATCCATTATTTATATAAGTATATTCATTTTTCTTATCAGAATCTTTATATAATTTAACTGTAAAATTTGTTGCATTCTCAGATATTCCATCTCCAATTTTCACAATTCTTCCTATAGCATTTGTTGCATATTCTATTATACCCTTTTGATTTATTACTACAGGTATTATGTTCTGACCAATATACTGATTTTTTATATCATTTGCTATAGATTTTGCTTCTTCTAACGTTGTTGCCTTTTTATAAAATATGTATGTTCCATCTTCATAAGCTAATGCTACTTCATATTCTGCATTTGTTTTTAATTTAAAGTATTTTATATTATTTTCTTCTTCTAAATCGGATTTTACTTCTTCTGGAAAGTCAATATTCTCTAGGTTATATAATTTTGGTTTTGGTTTTACGTATGTTTCATATTCGTTTTGTTGACTTGCATATGATTTTGGAACAATAGTACTTGTACTGATAAAAATTGTTGCTATTGTTACACTAAGTATCTTTTTTATATTCATATTTTCCCCCTTGTATTACAAGTTCTTTATAGTTCAAATTATATCATATAAATGGTAAAAATTTGTAAATAAAAAATTTTACTTAATAATTCACTTGTTAATAATAAAAAGAATATATATAATATTTAATATGTCGAATTTTTAACGCATTTATATACAAAATCCTATAAAATTACATTTATAGGATTTTATTTTGAAAATAAATTTAATTAAAAATGATTTAAATCCATTAAATTAAGTAAAAATATTATAATAGGTTATTTTTAAATATTTTAATATAACCTAGAAAGGAATTTTAATATATGTCTAATAAAAATATTAAAGTAAGTGTAATAGTCCCAGTATACAATACTGAACTTTACCTAGAAAGATGTTTAAATTCTATCTTAAATCAAACATTTAAGGATATAGAATTAATAATAGTAAATGATAATTCAAATGATAATAGCCATAAAATAATTGAAACTTTTATAAATGAAAATACTAATATAAAATATATCGATAATAAAGAAAATAAAGGTGTATCTAACTGTAGAAATGAGGCAATAAAAATTTCTAGTGGTGAATATATATTATTTGTAGATTCTGATGACTATTTAGACGAAAATATGATAGAAATAATGTATAATGAAGCTTCAAGTAATGAGCTAGATATTGCTATATGTGGATATTTCCTTGATTATGAAGATGGAAATACTCAAAATAAAGTAATAAATTTAGATGAAAATCGCATTTATAATGGATATGAAATTTTATCAGAAATTCTTCATCATAAAAATGGTGTAACTGGTCACTCTTGGAACAAGCTTCTTAAAACATCTATTATAAAAGAAAATAATATACAATACCCTGAGCATATGAAAATTTATGAAGATGTAGCTTTTTTCTCTAGATTGTTCCCTTATTGTAAAAAGATAAAAAATATAAAAAAGATGTTTTATCATTATATACAAAGAAATAATTCTTCTATAAAGACAATAAATGAAAGTGTAGTATTAGATACAGAAGAAATTGTAAGACTAGTAAATGAAAGTATATCTAAATTAGATTTAATGAATGATTTCAAGGCTGAATATTGTGCATTTGTAATGAGAATGTTCTCTGTTGCATCTCATAAAATATATACATATAGCAATGATTCTAATATCCAAAAAGAATATATAAAAAGACTATTAAGTTCAGACATATTAAATATAAAAGAAAACTATAAAATATTTAATACTATCTATACATATGACTTATTCCATAAAATATCATTAGTAGCACTTAAAGTTTCAAACTGTAGTCCAAGTACTTATCATACAGTTTATAAATCATTACTTAAAGGACAAAAACTATCAGTAAGTATGTATAAAGTTGTTAAACCTATATTAAAAAGATAATCAATTTATAAAATTTAAATATTAATAATAAAAAGTGTCTATATAAAATAAATATATAGACACTTTTATTATTAATTTCTTTTTAATTTTACCTTACTTTTTACCATATCTGTTATGATATTTAGCTCTTCAATTTTTAATATATACATTATTATAAAGTATATAATTGCACCTGCACCTACAGATATTCCTAAGCTAATTATCTCATTTAAAATTCCAGCACCTAGTAAATTAGAAACTAAGCTAAATATAAACTTAGCAACAAATCCCATTATAAGAGATGCCACTACTGCTTTAATCGCTACAGAAAATACTTTATGTTGTTCAAAATTACCTATTTTCTTCTTTAAACTAAAATAGAATAAAATTAATCCTATATATGCAGATATAGTTGTAGCTAAAGCTAACCCTCTGTATCCTAAAAATTTAATAAATAATAAATTTAAAACTATATTAAATGCTATTGCTATCATACCATTTACCATAGGCGTTTTACTGTCATGTAATGAATAGAAACCTCTAGACATAACATCTCTTACTGCAAAAGCTATAATACCTATTGTATATAACTTAAGTATATTAGCTGTCATTATAGTATCATCATAAGTAAATTGCCCTCTTTGAAGAAGTACCTTTACTATCGGAACTGCAAGAACTGATGCACCAACTGCTATTGGAACCAATAATATTATTATTATATTCATAGTCTTTCTAAGAGAGCTTTTAAAAGCATCCATATTATCTTTAACTAATAGTTTAGACATTTTTGGATACACAACAGATAATATCGATGTTATAAATAATGCCTGTACAAATTCATATAATCTAGTTGCATAACTAAAAGAAGCAACTACATTTATTCCTAATGTTGAAGCAAGATTTTTATCAACTATTGCATTTACTTGATTTACTCCAACTCCTATGACAACTGGAAGTATTAAAACTAATATTTCCTTCATTGCAGGGTCTTTATAATCTATTTTAAATGAATATCTATATCCTTTTTTATATGCAAAAGGAACTTGGAATAAAAATTTAAATAATATAGCTATTAATGTTCCATATACTAATATATATACTCCATATTTTGAACTAAAATAGATAGATGCTATTATAGCTATACTATACGGTATACCAATTAAACCTGGAATTATAAAACTATTTTTTATCTGTAAATATCCAGTCATTATATTTGCTAATCCTACAAATACAATACTAATTAATAATACTCTTGTAAAGCTTATAGTAGTTAATAGTACTTGTCCTTCATATCCAGCCGCAAATAGTTTTACTAAAGGCTTAGTAAATACCATTCCTAATCCAGCTATTATTAAAGAAATTATTACTACTATATTTATTAAAGTATTTGTAAAATCAAGAGCTCTTTGTTCTCCTGATTCTGCATTTAACTTATTATACATAGGTATTAAACTTGTTGCTATTGCTGAACCTATTATTGAAAATAATACTACAGGTATATTGTTAGCAGTTGAATATGCTGCTGCATATAATCCTGTACCATAAGATGCTGCAAGAAATTGCTCTCTAACTAATCCCAAAACTTTTGAGAATATAGTCACTAGCATAAGACCTACCGCAGCTTTTGCTACTTTTGACATTTTTAAAACTCCTTACTATACGTTTAATTATTATATTGCATTAGCCACCTCTGGGCTTATAAATGTTGGAACTAAATTTTTCATAGCTTGTTCCATAAGTTCATCATCTTCCTCTAAAACTATATCCCTTAATTCTATTAGATACTTTTGTAAGTCATTTTTATCAAAATCTATTGGTCTACCTATAAATATTTTCTTATGTTTAGTATCTAATAGCCCTTCTTCAGACATAAGAAGTTCTTCGTATAATTTCTCTCCAGGTCTAAGCCCTGTAAAAACTATTTTTATATCTACATCTGGTTCAAATCCACTTAATTTTATTAGATTTTTAGCTAAGTCTAATATCTTAACCTGTTCTCCCATATCTAGTACAAATATCTCTCCACCTTTTGCCATGCCACCTGCTTGTATAACAAGTCCTACAGCCTCTTCTATTGTCATAAAATATCTTATTATATTAGGATGAGTTACTGTAACTGGACCGCCTTCTTCTATCTGTTTTTTAAATAATGGTATTACACTTCCATTACTTCCTAATACATTTCCAAATCTTACAGCTACAAATTCTGTTCTACTTTCTTCATTTAATGATTGAATTATCATTTCTGCTGCCCTCTTAGTTGCACCCATTACGTTTGTAGGATTTACGGCTTTATCTGTAGATATCAATAAGAATCTTTTAACATTATATTTACTTGAAAGCATAGCCACATTCAAAGTTCCAAAAATATTATTTTTTATAGCTTCACCTGGACTATTTTCCATCAGTGGTACATGCTTGTGAGCTGCAGCATGAAACACAACTTCTGGTCTATACTTATCAAATATTTTTTCCATTCTTTTTTGTTCTCTTATAGAGGCCACTACAGCAATCATTTTAATACTATCACCATATTTTCTTATTAGCTCTTGTTGTATTGAGTATAAATTATTCTCATAATTATCTAACATTATAAGTTTTTTTGGCCTTATATTTGCAATTTGTCTACAAAGTTCTGAGCCTATAGACCCACCAGCACCGGTAACTAATATCGTACTATCTTGTATATAACTTCCCATTAAGTTAAAATCTACTTCAATAGGTTCCCTTCCTAGTAAGTCTTCTATATCTACATCTCTGACTTGCTTTATATCAACCTTTCCATCTATTATTTCATATATCCCTGGAATAGTTTTTATTTTACAATTAGTATTTTTACAAATATCTATTATTTCTTTTTTCCCTTTTTTAGATATATTAGCTATAGAAAAAATAATTTCATCTATGTTATAAAGCTTTACTACTTTTAATATACTCTTTCTAGTACCTACTATATCTATTCCAAATATCTTATCTCCTACTCTTGTAATATCATCATCTATAATAGCAACCGCTTTTTTATTTAATTGAGGATTCTTCTCTAGTTCTTTTACTACCATCTCCCCTGCACAACCTGCACCTATAATTAACACTCTAGATATGTCAGTACCTTTAGCAGATAGTTTTATATTTTTCATACTAAACCCCTCCAAATTACAAAATTGACATAGCTTTTTTCGCTAAAAAGGCTTAGCCCGTACAACTACAAAAGTTTACTTTAGACTAAGCCATTAATTATTATATAATTATACCACTAATTCGACATAAGTGTTATATTTTCTTTTATTTATTTAAGATATTATTGTAAATTTTTGCTATATCACTAAAATTAAGATTAATTTCGTAATTATCTCTCACAAATTTACGTCCTTCTTTACCCATTTTGACCCTTAACTCTTCATCTTCTATAAATTTCATTATTGCATTTTTTATTTCTTCTGGCTGTTTAGGTTCTACTATAAATCCTGTTTTATTATTATCTAAAGACTCAGGATGGCCTCCCACATTAGTAACTATTACAGGTACTTCACAAGCTTGTGATTCTATAGCCGCAACTCCAAAACCTTCTCTTAAAGATGGAAATACTGTTACATCAAAACTACAGAAAGTTTTAGCTACATTTTCAGGTGCAATTCTTCCTAAAAATTCAACTTCCTTTTCTAAACCTAACTCTTTTGTTAAATTTACTAGATTATCTAATTCTTTACCAGAACCACCTATTTTAAGTAGTATTTTTCTATCTAAATTTTCATCTTTTAAAAGTTTAAATGCTTTTAGAAGATATTCTATACCATATTTTTTTTCTAAACTTTTTATTATTCCTATAACAAAAGCATCTTCTTTTTCAACTTCTATAGGTTTAAATCTTTCCATATCTACTCCAAAGAATGTAACATCTACATTCTTTTTCGTATATTTATTGGCTTCCTTAGCCATATCTCTACTATTTGAGAATATATAATCTGCTTTTCTAAAGTTATGCTTTATAATTTGCTTTTGTATTGGTCCATTATTAGGGAAATCATATATATCTGTTCCCCATACTGATATAATGTATGGATGATATCCTAATAAACTTCCTATAAATCCATAACTACTTGCATATTGAGCATGTAGTATATCTGGTTTTATTTCATGTACTAGTTTTTTTATTTTCTTAACATTTTTTATGTATCCAGTTTTTTTAAAAGCACTTTCATTTCTTAATTCTTCAACATTACTACTAAAATCATGAACTGTAACCCCATCTATTTTTCCACCATTTAAAGATATTACATGTATATTAAAACCTTTATCTTTAAAATAATCACACCACTTAACAGTGTGAGGATTAGATCCGTCTGCTAGATAACAAATAGTTTTCATAAATTTTACCTCTCTAATTTATTCTATATATTGTAAAATTAACTTTTTTCAAAAAATTATTCTATAAGGATTATCTCCCTATAGAATAATACTCTATACCTGAATCTTTCATAGTATCTAATGTATAACAGTTTCTTCCATCAAATACTAATGGTCTTTTCATTTTACTTTTATAATTTGATATATCATAATTTAAAATTTGTTTCCATTCAGTCATTATAAAGCAAATATCAGCATCTTTTATAGCTTCGTCTATACTAGTTGTATATGTTATACTATCTTTAAATATTTTCTTAGCATTTTCAATTCCAACAGGGTCATAAGCAACAACTTCTGCTCCTCTTTCTAATAAATACTGAATATTAGGTATAGAAGGAGCTTCTCTTAAATCATCCGTTTCTGGTTTAAAAGTAAGACCAAGGACCGCTACCTTCATGCCATCAAAGCTTTCTACTAAATTAGCAGCTTTTCTAACTAATCTAAGTTTTTGAGATTCATTAACTTCAATAGCTGCTTTTACAGTTTTTAACTCATATCCATTGTGACTTGCTAACCAGTGTAAGGCTTTAGTATCCTTTGGAAAACAAGATCCACCATATCCAATACCTGCTTTTAAAAACTTACTTCCTATTCTTTCATCATAGCTCATTCCCTTTGCAACATCTTCTATATTAGCTCCTACTATTTCACAAAGATTTGCTATATCATTCATAAAAGATATTTTAAGAGCTAAGAAATCATTTGATGCATATTTAATCATTTCTGCACTATTTCTATTAGTAACTACTATAGGTTGATTAAAAGGCTTATAAACTTTTTCTAAAATATTTTTTGCCCACTCGCTTTCAACACCAATTACTATTCTTGATGCATTTAAAGTATCCATTACAGCTGTTCCTTGAGATAGAAATTCTGGATTTGATGCAAGTTCTATCTTTACTTTATTTTTTAAATTTTCTCTTATAAATTTTTCTATAGCATCATTTGTTCCAATGGGAACAGTTGACTTTATAACCACTAATGTATCTTTTGTTACAGAACTTGCTATTTGTTTAGCTACTTTTTTTATGTAATCTAAGTTAGCTGATCCATCACTTCTTTCAGGAGTCCCTACTGCTATCATTATTATATCTGCATCTTTATATGCATCTTTATAATTAGTAGTATAATCAATTCTTCCCTTTTCATAGTTTTTCTTCATTAATTCTTCTAGATGCTCTTCATATATAGGAGAAACACCATCCTTCATAAGATCAACTTTTTGCTTGTCCACATCTAAACAAACAACATTTTCATGACCTACTTCTGCTAAACATACACCTGTTACTAAGCCTACATATCCCGTTCCAGCTATAGCAATTTTCATAACTCTCTCCTCCAAATATAAAATTTACTTATATTCTTTTCTTTATAGCGTTAAAAACATAAAAACAAAATACATACGAACTTTTAAGTAAACCTAGTTTTTCTACATTTCTATAAGTATTCCAAGTTCTTTTTAGTGCTTTTATTTTATTACTAGATATAGAATTTCCTACTAATCTATAATTTACTAAAGCTTCATTTATTCCATAAGCATATTTTTCTCTCTTTAGCAGTTGAAGCCACGTTGCCGTATCTTGACCTCTTCTTACTAAAGGCATTGTAAAATCACCCATAATATATCTATCTATTAAAACTGTAGAACATCCTATAATAGTATTTTTTAATAATCCATTGTAGTTTATTTTATTTGGTGCCTTAGCAATTTTATTAGTCAAAGTTCCATCTTCTTTCATATATCTATAAGATGTAAAGCTAAAAGCTATTTTATTTTTTAGCATATATTTCACTTGAATTTCTAACTTCTTTGGTTGCCATAAGTCATCACTATCTACAAATGCAATAAATCTTCCTTTTGCATTTTTTATTCCAGTATTTCTAGATACAGCAGCACCTGAATTTTTTTCTAATTTTATATATTTAATTCTATCATCATCTTTCATATAATTCTTTATTATTTCATAAGAATTATCACTTGAGCAATCATCTATTAATAAAAGTTCCCAATTGCTATATGTTTGACTTTGTATAGAATCTATTGTCTCTGATATAAATCTTGCTGAGTTGTATACAGGAGTTACTATTGATACTAAATACTCATTCATAACTTATACTCTCCTCATATTCGTCTTTTCCCTCTTCTCCAGCTATCTCCCAAAATATATAATGCATATGCTACAAAAACAAATGTCATATTAGTTCCTAAATCTAATAGTATACTTTCTGCAAAAGCATAAATAAATATAGCTATAATTAGCATCACTTCTGCCTTTTTATTTTGTTTGCATAGCGTGTAAATAGCATAAGTATATATAGAAATTAATAATACAAATGCAATTATTCCACTACTATATAGACTCCATATATATCCACTATCTAATGGTAATCTAGGACTAAAAACTATTTCTCTTATATCCGATCTATGGCCTATTAAATTTAATCCATATTGTCCATTACTTAAGTAATCATGCCAATATTGTGGTCTATGTGATAATACTCTATTTAATTTATAATTATCATTAAATCCATAGGCTATAATAATACTTATTAATGACAAAATTACTGGGGTAAAAGTAGCTAAAATTTTAAATACTTTATCTCTTAAGTCAACTTTTTTAAGTATAAATAATATTATAACAGTTGCTATTATAGTTAAAAGACCTGTTCTTGTTTTTGTTTGACTATAAATTAATATTGGAAAAACTACTAAAAATACTGCATCTTTTTTATCCAAATCTTCAAACTTTAAATATAGATAAGATATCCATACTAAAAATGCTGCTACAAAAGCTCCATTTGGATTACCAAAACCAAAATCATTTCTTCCATTTATAAATGTACTTGGTCTAATACCTAATAAGTTTGTAATCATAAATATTATTAAAAATACTATACTAGATATAAGGTAAACCTTCATAATCTTCTTAAAGTCTACATTCATTAATCCTAAAGCTAGTATATAAGAATAAATCAAGGTTATATTTCTACTAATTAAAAATTGGATTATAAAAAATGCAAATAATAATATATGATAAATATTATATTTTTTTATATCATTTAATATTAAAATAACAGCTAATAAACCAGTTAAAATCATAGAAATTTTTGACACTGGTGTTACTGCAAACAATGTATTTGAATAATATTTACATACTATGAAAAATGTTAAAATCAAACCTAACAAATTTACTTTATATTCATCTAAGAATTTCTTTTTATTTAGTGTAAGCACTTCGTCACCCCTCTCCAAATTAACTTACGCATTATTTATAACTTCATAAATTCTTTCACAATTTTTGTCATCTCTTATTGTAAAACTTTTATTTATTTTTTCTTCATAAATAGGTTCTATTTTAAAGTCAGAGTTTATATATTTTGATATTTCATTTACTAACTCATCTTCTTGTGAAACTATTCTTCCAAATCCATCTTTTGATAAATCAAAATATCCAGTTTTATAATGTTTTAATTTATCAAAACAATAATGTATAATTGGTTTTTTCATATATGAAAAATCGAAAAATACACTTGAATAGTCTGTTATCAATAAATTTGAATCCATTAATAATTGTTGAACATCATATTCATCTTTATTGGCAATAACTATAGACTTATTATCTGTATTGAAATATTTTATATATTGTTGAATTTCATAGTGTGGATAAAATATTAGTTTTATATTTTCACTTTCTAATATTGAATTTAATTTTGTATTATTTATTAAACTATTATAAACCTTATAATACTTAGAATTTAAAAATACACTATCATCAAGTGACTTACTCTTTGTATAAGAAGGATTTGTTATATCCTTTCTCCATGTAGGCATTAATAAAATCTGATTTTTAGGTTTATTATTATGTAAGTTATCAAATCTAGCTAAACCAGTTTGAACAACCTCCCCATCATAATAACCATACTCTTTTGTATTAGCTATTGAATTGTATTCACCCTTAGTACTAGTTATAAATTTATCTACTCTTACAGCTGATTTACTTAAAAATTCACTTAAATCATTGTATATAACACCATGTTGTAAAAATATATATTTTTTCTTATTTTTCCTATCTAAAAGCATTTTATATAACTTGTAACTCCAAGGCTCTACATAGCCTACATAAGCAGATATTACCTTATTAGATAATATAAAAGCTATTTTATGCTCAAAACTTCCATATTCCATAATGTTTCCATATATTTTAACTTTGTCATAGTCTTTTTTATAATTTTTATCTATCAAATAATAGACATTTTTTTCTGGATGATTTTCCCTAATATATTTAAACATCCAGTAACCATTATCCTTAGCTTCTGTTCCTCTTTCTGATATCAGCCATATATCCTTGTACTTTTCATTATTTTTATAAAAAATTGATATGATTTTAAAAACAATCATTTCAATTGCATTACAAGATAAACGCAATATCTTTTTTAACATATTCTTAAGCTTTTGAAACATTTTATCTACTCCTATATTTATAGTTTACACTTAAAATATTCACTTACACCTTTTAAATATAATTTTGTAAAATTATCAATTTGATTAAACTTCTTTATAGAAAAAGCAGTATACATTATAATTCCTAAATATTTTCCAAATAATCTTTTAAATACAGGTCCTTTTGCTACAAAAGACTTTGCATCTAAATAATCTTTATCTCTAACATTATGATAAGCTAGAACCTTTGGATAATAATCAAGTTTATATCCTAATTTCTTTAAATCCATAAGATACATATTTTCTTCCCCTGAATTATAGTTAGTACCAACTCCAAATCTCTCATCAAATCCTATTGTATAGTCTTTGACCCTATCTATATTTATAAATATTTCTATAGCAGCTTTTTTTAATATTTGCATTTTAGAAAAATCATAAATTGGCTCATTTGGATATTTCTTTGGATATCTTTTAGTATCTGGATCATAATATTGACAACATAATACATCACTTTCATGCTCTTTGAAAAATTTATTTACAAATTCTAATGCATCATGTTCATACCAACAATCATCATCAGACAGAGCAACAATACTGCCTTTTACTTCTTTTAAACCAATATTTCTAGCTATAGATGCTCCTTTTGTATTTGATGTTATATGCTTATACTTAAAAGTAACATCCTTAAAGCAATTGTTAACCATCTCATGATTTCCTTGAGATACTATAACTACTTCAAAGTCTTTATAAGTTTGCATTTCTAAACTATGAATTAACCTTTTAAGCTCTTTCTCTCTAGTACCTAGAGTAGGTATTAATAAACTAATCATATATTATTCCTTTCTAATTTACCTCTTAAAAAAATGCTTATTTACATTCTTAATAGCATAATTACTAAAATAGAAAATTGCTTTTGGAAGTGGTACTTTTTCAACATTTCTTATAATATTCCAAGTCCACATAGCTGCCTTTATCTTATTTCCAGATAAAGAGTTTGAAGACTTTCTATATAATGCTAGTACTTCATCAAGACCGTATGCTCTATGCCCTTCTCTTAAAATAGATAACCATGTAGCATAGTCTTCATGTCTAATTTGTGGCATTTCAATTTTTTCTACCTTACTTCTATCTATAACTACTGTTAAACATCCAATACTATTTTGCTTTAATAAATCAGTATACTCTATAGATTCCGTCACTCTTACAGGTTTGCCTATTTTATTACCCTCTTCATCCATAAATTGATAAGCTGTATGAGAAAAGGCAATATTATTTTCTTGCATAAATTTTATCTGTATTTCTAACTTATTTTCTAGCCATATATCATCACTATCTAAAAATGCAATATATCTCCCATTAGCATTTTTTATACCTTCATTTCTCGCCTTAGCAACACCTACATTGCTATCTAATAAAACAGACTTTACTCTATTATCTATTTTTTCGTATTTTTTTATTATTTCTCTAGATGAATCCTTTGAAGCATCATCTACTAATATTATTTCTAAATCTTTATAAGTTTGGTTCAATACGCTTTTTAACGTTGTTTCTAAATATTTTTCTGCATTGTGAACCGGCGTTATAACAGAAACTAGATTTTTCCTTTTATCTAAATCATAATCCATAACTTTACTTCCTCCCTAAGAAGTTATAATTTTTTAGAGAAAAAAAACAACATACCCAAATCAGATTTGAATACATTGTTTTAAGCTTAACTACCTTGCACCTTCCCCTGTCAGGACAACTTTAACTGTTTTTAATAATATATTCATGTCCATTAGGAAACTCCTATTTTTTATATAATACATATCTGCTTCTAACTTTTCTTTAGGAGTAATATCATACCCACCGTTAACTTGAGCCCATCCTGTTAACCCAGGTTTTACAGCTAATCTATTTATAAATCCAGGTATTTCATCATTGAATTCTATAGTGAATGATGGTCTTTCAGGTCTAGGACCAATTAAACTCATATCACCTTTTAGTATATTAAATAATTGTGGTATTTCATCAATTCTAGTTTTTCTGATGAACTTTCCTACTTTAGTAATTCTTGGATCGTCTTTATCCGCCCATTGTGCTCCATACTTTTCTGCATCAGTTCTCATTGATCTTAACTTGTATACGTAAAATCTTTTTCCGTATTTTCCTAATCTTTCTTGCTTATAAGTTACAGGTCCTTTATCTTCTATCTTTATTAAAATTCCAAAGATTATCATTAAAGGTATACCTACTATAAGCCCGACTAAAGAAACTACTATATCTAAGATTCTTTGATATAAATCAAAAATTTTACTTTCTTTTACAATACTAGTATCTATGGATTTCTTACAGTTTAAGTAATTAGATTCATGACCTTTTCCTACATATTCAGCCATAACTACCTCCATAATTTATATAAAAATTTATATATCAAATTTTCGAGTTATTTATATATTATTATACTCAATAATCTATATATTATCAATACAGTAAATAACTCTACAGATATATAACTCTTTTTAATGCAAATATATACAATATTATAATTACTATACTTACTATATATCTTATACTAGTTTCATTTATAAGCTTCGGTCTTTCAAACTTAAATCCAATTTCTGTTATTTTTTTTACATCAAAATCTTCTAAAAATGTCATCAACTCTTTATCCATAGAATCCCTACTCAAAACAATTGGTGCATTTTCTTTAGCTGCAATTGGTGCTATCGATAAAGCATTTATAAAATCTGCTTGTGTAGCTATTCCTCCTTTAGTAATATATACGTGATTTAATTCATCAGTATTATAAAATTCTTTTATGATATCTTTATTCGTTTCATATCTATCTTGCCCATTAATTCTCGTTGATTTTTTAAATTCTTTTTCTATAGATTTAGAAATTTGCTCTTCACTACCTAATATATAAACTTCATCTATATTATTTTCCTTAGCAAAATTTATAACTTCATCTTCATTATCTTTTTTTATTAAAATAATAGGTATATTATTTTTTTGAGCTATAGGAACAAAAGATATTCCATTTGGAATTCCATATTCAAGATTTACTATTGCAATTTTATTTGTATCAGTTCCTTCTATTACTTTTTGTGCTAATAATAATGTTGTTTCTAACCCTGTTTGCCCTGAAATTCTATATGTATCTATATTTAATTCATTAAGTTCTTTTTCTACAGAATCACTTATAGATAGTACTCCACCTATTAAATATACCTTTTCTACATCTAGTCTTCCTAATTCATCCTTTATAGTAGTATTTAAGTTATCTTGTTCAATAAAGAATATTGGAATATCATTTTTATAAGCAAAGGGAGATGCACTTGTAGCATCTAGCATTGAGCTAGAATTTACAAGTACTGCTTCCTTTGATTTTGTCCATCTTTTTTCACTTATTTTTACCATAGTTTCATATCTATCTTCACCAACTATATCTTCCCTTTCAAATTGATTAAGATATGTTTTATCTAGATAAAATTTCCCCCCAAAATAAATTACTATAAAAGTTGATATTAAGAGCAAACTAATTTTTACTTTTTTACTCATAAATATCATCTCCTTGTTTAATTTAAAGTTTTTTCTATACCTTTACCTATTTGTGTACCTAATAATTTTCTTTTTTCAATAGTGTTAACAAGCTTTTGATCTTCTTCATTATCTATAAAAGATGATTCTATTATTATAGCTGGAGCATTAACTTCTCTTATCATATGATAATAATCAGTTACACCATCATCACCTACTCTAGTTTTTATACCTCTATTTGGAAGATTAAATTTTTCTAATACACTATTTAATACATTTGATGCTAGTGTTTTACTAGTTCCACCATTTCTATCTTTATACTTGTAAAATGCTTCTATTCCTCTAGCGACAGTGTTATAAGAGTTAAAATGAACACTTACAAGTAAGTCTGGATTAATAGAGTTTGATAAACTACTTCTTTCTGCTAAAGATAATTTCTGATTACTTGGTAAATCTGTTTCTCTAGTTAACACTACATTTATATTATTTTTTCTTAAATATTCAGCTGTAGCTAATGAAGTATCTAAAGTATAGTCTTTTTCTTTTATACTTTGGTCTACTTTATTTACTGCTCCTGGATCTGCTCCACCATGACCTGGATCTATTACTACAGTTTTATCTCCTGCATTATGCATTGATAACTTATATGCTATTTTAGATAAAACATCATCACTTAAAGCTCCACCTATTTGATATATTACATTAGCTGACTTTTGCGTTAAGTTATCTTCATGATACTCAGATAATTTATCTGTTGGAGTTATAAGTATTGGAGAATTTAACTTAGCTGCTAATGGTCCTGCTATTAAAGCATCTGCTAACTTATCTGATCTAGCTACTAATACTGCATCTAAATCACTTTTAGTATAAAACTTTTCTATAACTTTTGCATTAGTTTCATGTCTATCAGCACCATAAACTCTATTATGGTATATACTTCCACTAGCTGGCTTAGCTATGTCTGCCATTTTATGAATAATTTCAGTATCTAAAGTATCTGGTCCACCTATAAAATAAGCATTTGTTAAACTTTCTGATTTCATCCAAGAGTAAGTTTCTGTTGGTATAGTACTTTTATTAGTTAGTATTATAGGTTGTTTATCTTGCCCTGCTTTAGCCGCTATTGTAAGAGCATCTATATCTCCTTTAAATCCATTTGATATAAATACAGTATTTACATCATGATCCTTATCTATTTTTTCAGCTATCCTTAATGATGTTTCATTTCTGTCATTCCCCCAAATACGGCTCATTTTAGCATTTGTATTTGATTTTATAGTGTTGTATACAGAGTCAGATATAGTATTTACTCCACCTACTACTATTATTTCCTCTGGTCTTAAACGTTTTAATTCTTCATTTATAGCTTGTGGTAATGTATCCTTTTTTACTATAAGTAAAGGAGCTTCATAAGTTGCAGCCAAAGGTGTTGCAGATATTCCATCAGCAATTATATCCCCATTTACTATAACTACCTTTTTACTTCCATTTGGCCATCCTTTTTTACTTACAGCTACTGCAGTATCATATTCTGTGTTTCCAGCAAGTTTTTCAACTGGTGCTGATACCTTTTTTAGATAGTTTGCAGGTGCTACAGCATTACTTAAGATATACTCTTGAGTTATTTTATAATCATCTACATTTACACCTAATTCTTTTAATTTATTTTTATCTAAAGTTTGTGCATTTTCATCACTATTTACTACTATATTTTCAATTGTCCATACATTTAAATATTCTGGATCTATATCAAATTTTATCTCACCTTCATATGTGTTATTTTCAGGATTGTAGTTTAGAGTTGTGCTAAGTTTTTCATCATAGCATGAAAGATTTAATATTATATTATTTGCACTTTGCTTTTCTTTAAAGCTTATACTTACTTTTGATGTATCCCCTAATATTACGCTGTTTTTTTCTAGCTCTATATTAATATTTGAATTTTCATTATTGCCAACTGCAAAGGCTAAACTTGGAACTGATAAAGTTGCCGATATTAACCCAGAAGTTAACATTTTTGTCCTTTTTCTCATAATATTCCTCCTATTTTTACTCATTAATATCTATTATAACATAATAAGATAATTTATGGGACATATTACAGAACTTAAATGCCAAATTATACATGTAAAATTTGTTATCTATGTAATTAAACTACTTTAAATTTTTTTATACTTTAACGATATATACTCTCGACTTTTAAAAAAAATTATAGTATAATATTTGTAGGAAGAAAGAAATTTCTAACATCTCTTTTTTCCGTATTTCTCACAATAAAGGTCATAGATTTTATCTATGACCTTTCTCACATTTAAATTAATTTTTCTCTAATTTTCATAATAAAAAAAGTAGGCGTAATCGCCTACTTTTTTAATTAAATTTATATAAGTATTTTACTGTTTCTAATCTTATAGTTCTATTTAATTCCTCAAACATATCATAACCTTGTATAGTATATTCCTTAACAGGATCCTTTTGACCTATAGCTGAAAGTCCTATACATTGTCTTAATTGATCCATAGCATCTATGTGATCTATCCAATGAGAATCAACTACTTCAAGTAAAACTCTTCTTTCAAGTTCTTTAACCTTATCTATCCCAGATATAATCTTTTTAAAGTCATATACCCTTTTAGATAAGTCATAAGTATAGTCTATAGTTTCTTCTACACTCATTTTGTCCATACCCGGTATTATAAGAGATTCCTTTGGCATAAAGCTACTATGAATACTATTTAAGAATCCATAATAATCCTTATTTTTTCTTAAATACTTTTCAGCAGTTTCTGCTATTATATCTTTAACCATTTTTTGTATTTCTTCTTCTAAATCTTCATTATTTAATACTTTATTTCTTTCAGCATAAATAACTTTTCTTTGCTCATTTATTATATCATCATATTTTATAACATTTTTTCTTATCTCAAAGTTTTTACCTTCTATACCTCTTTGAGCTCTTTCTATGGCCTTAACTAATTGCTTACTTTCTAATGCTTCATCTTCACTTGTATTCATTTTTTTCATAAGCTTTTCTATGCTATTTCCACCATATAGCTTTATAACTTCATCTTCTAAACTAACAAAGAATCTTGAAGTACCAGGGTCTCCTTGACGTCCTGAACGCCCTCTTAATTGATTATCTATTCTTCTTGTTTCATGTCTTTCTGTTCCTATAACATAAAGACCACCAAGTTCTTTAACCTTTTCCTCTTCTTTTTTATCTCCCGCTCCTAAAGATATATCCGTACCACGACCAGCCATGTTAGTAGCTATAGTTACAGCACCTAACTTACCAGCATTTTTAACTATTTCAGCTTCTTTTTCATGATTTTTAGCATTTAATACTTCATGTGCTATTCCTTTTTTCTTAAGTAGTTCAGATAAATACTCTGACTTATCTATAGAAACAGTACCTACTAACACAGGTTGTCCTGTTTTATTTATCCTTACAATTTCATCTACAACTGCATTGTACTTAGCTTTTTCAGTTTTAAATACTAAATCATTTAAATCAGCTCTAAGTATTGACTTATTAGTAGGAATAGTTACAACATTCATATTATATGTTGATTCAAATTCACTTTCTTCAGTTTTAGCAGTACCAGTCATTCCTGATAACTTAGAGTACATTCTAAAGAAGTTTTGGAATGTTACTGTAGCTAAAGTTTTAGATTCTCTTTTTATTTCAACTTTTTCCTTAGCCTCTATTGCTTGATGAAGACCATCAGAGTATCTTCTACCATCCATTATTCTTCCTGTGAATTCATCAACTATCATAATTTCATTATCTTTAACTACATAATCTACATCTTTGTCCATTAACTTATGAGCTCTTAAAGCTTGGTTAATATGATGATATATTTCTATATTATCTATATGTGTTAAATTCTCTATTCCAAAGAAAGATTCTGATTTTGACATACCTTCTTCAGTAAGAGATATTACATTATCTTTTTCATCTATTTCATAATCTTCTTCATCTAAGCTTTTTACAAAAGCATCTGCTATATCATATAATTTAGTACTTTCATCTCCAGTACCAGAAATTATTAAAGGAGTTCTAGCTTCATCTATAAGTATTGAGTCAACCTCATCAACTATAGCAAAGTTTAACTCTCTTTGTACCTTATCTTCATTTTTAGTTACCATGTTATCTCTTAAATAATCAAATCCATACTCATTATTAGTTCCATATGTTATATCACAATCGTATTGAGCCTTTCTTACTGCTGGATCTTGATTAGCAAGAATCACCCCAACACTCATACCTAAAAACTCATATACAGGCCTCATAATTTCTTTATCACGATTTGCAAGATAGTCATTAACAGTTATAACATGTACTCCTTTACCTGCTAATGCATTTAAATAAACAGGCGCTACTGCAACTAATGTTTTACCTTCACCAGTTCTCATTTCTGCTATTTTACCTTGATGAAGTACAATCCCACCTATTAATTGTACTCTATATTGACGCATCCCTAAAACTCTTCTTGATGCTTCTCTACAAACAGCAAAAGCTTCTATTAATATATCATCTAATGTTTCACCTTTATTTAATCTATCTTTAAATACATTAGTCATATTTTTTAATTCATCATCACTTAGTTTTTGAGTCTTTTCTTCAAGAGCGTCTATGGCATCTACTATTTTGTTCAGTACTTTTATTTCATTTTCGTCTGATTTACTCAATATTCGGTCTAAAACTGACATAATCTGCCCCCTTATATTATAATACACTTATTAAAACTTATATTTTATTATATCATATATATATTCTTTTTTCTCAATTTACTTATATTTTTAATACATATGAAAAGAATAGTATATATATTTTGTTTTTATATAGACATATTTAATTAATTAATATATAATATAAATACTTGAAAAATTTAAAACATCTCTTTTTCAAGTATTTCTCACATTAAAGAGGACTGATTTTATCAGTCCTCTTTTACATTTCCAATTTAAATATTATTATTTTAATTTATATACTATATTTCCATCTTCATCCCAAACTTTTTGGTCAAGTATCTGTCCATCCTTGTTTATTATAGTTTCTATATAGCATACATACATATAATCAAAATATCCTTTTGATTTTACCATTAGATTATCTCCATTAGGTTCTATTAAAACATTGAAAGGTGAATATTCAAAATCTCCAAAAGATATTGTAGTTTCCCACAATACATCTCCTGCTTTATTGTATTTAACTAATTTAGGTTCAGGCTTATCTTCAGTATAGATATTGTAAGAAGAATAAGCTACTATAAAATTACCATCATTTAAATCATATACATCCTCTAGATATGTTACATATATATCCTTCCCTATATCTGTGAAATATTCATCCTTTATTTTGTCTTGCCAGATTATATTTCCATTTTTATCCTTGTAAGTTATATTAATCCAACCAATTGCTCCTATATCTACTAAAACTTCATCCTCAAAAGAACAATAATAATCATAACAATTTTCAAATTCTATAATTGATCCATCACCATATTCTATAGTATCAACTAACTCTATCGTATCCCTAATAAGCCATTTTATGTCATCAAATGGTCCTTCATTATATCCTCCCCCTATTCTAGTAAGCTCTTTTAGTCTATGATTTTCTACAAAATCTTTTTGAGATTCACTTAAAGTATAAATATTATCATTCCCTGTAGCTATTATTACTGGAGATTCAGTCTTTGCAGCTAATGGACCTACAGATAATGCATCTATTAAGTCGCTCTCTTTTCCAGTTCCATCTTTAGCTACATATATATTATTTAATTCTTTTCCAGAATAAAACTCACTTATTACCTTTGCATTTGTATCATTTCTGTTGTCTCCACCTAATCTTTTTACATCTAAGTTTTTAGATTTTAATATATTTTCAACATTTGGAGATACTGCTGCTTCTTTACCTACAATATAGGCTTTTTCAATATCTTTAGTTATAAAACTTTCTATACCACTTATATCATTTCCATTTGTATATAATATAGCTCTTCCATCCCTAGCTGACGGTGGTGCTATACTTGTGGCATCTGCTAATCCTTTTACTCCATTTACTATAGATATTTCTTTAACTGGATTAATTTCATTTAATGCATATGCTATATTTAATGATGTTTCATATCTATCTTTTCCACCTATTCTATCTGTATAATATCCCTTTGATTCTAACTCTCTTTCAACTTTATCAGATATTACACCTTCCCCACCTATTAATATAATATCTTGTGCACCTAATCTATTTATCTCTTCATAAACTTCATTTGGTATATTATCTTTATTTATTAATAATATAGGACACTCATAAGCATTAGCTAATGGTGCAACACATAGTGCATCTGGTAATGATGTAGCATTCACTAATATTACAGAAGAAACCTTTTCTTTAAATCCTTCTTTTGATATTTTTATTGCTGTGTCATACCTATCTTTTCCTATTATTTCTTTTACTTTTACAGGGGCAAATGTATTTGCAACTTCTTGGTTTATTGTAGTTTCATTTTCAAATACTTTAGCATCAACAGGAAGTATTTGTGCTGTAGTCAATAATATAGATAATATTGCTACGCTATAATTATTCCTTTTTTTCTTTTAATCATAATATGATACCCCCTTATAATTTTATATAGTATATAAAAACCTTCCTTTTAAATCGTAACATATTATTTATTTTTAATCTGTCATAACCTGTTTTAATATCCATTATTTTTTAGTCAATTTATATTTTAAAATTAAATATATACTATTGATTATCTATATTTTTACTTATAATTTTCTACAAAAAAAGAACACCTATTAAGATGTTCTTTTTTATAATTTAAGTATCTATTATATATTTTTGAATACTTTAAGTTCACATTATTATAAGATACCTTCTATATATTAAATTATTTTGCAGTATTTTCTAAAACTACTTCTTGAGTTTCATCTCCCATTTTAACTATAACTTTAACTTTAGCTACTTCTTTAGGATCTAAATCTTTACTGTATAAAGTTGTTGAATATCTAACTCCAGCCTTTAACTCATTTGAGTAATTTGCTGCAGCGCCAATTCCAAGTCCCTTACCATATTTGTTTTTATCAGCATCATTTAAATATCCTGCCCAAGTTTTATCCTTTGACCATATTTTACCGTTTGATGTTATTACTTTATCATTTTCATCTAAGTACTGTATTGTTATATTATCCTTTGTACTTAATCCTATATTCATATCATCATTAGGTTTTATACCTAGATTTATATTTGATGTAGAGAAACTTGAGTCAATTTCAAATAATTTAAATTCATCACTCATATTATTTTCTCTAAAGCTACATCCTAAGTTTTTAGTATCAACAAAGTTAACTACATCATATTTAAGTAATTCTGTGTCATTTGCTCTACTTCCACCTATAAACCATCCTAATAACTTATTATTTTTACCACTTATTTTTACAGTTGATTTGTCTACAAAACAATCTTTTACTGTTATTCCTTTTTGAACTGTTTCCCCTACTATTCCTCCTGCAAATGGTAATATTGCTTTTGGTATTGATAATGCTCTTGCTTCTATTGAAGTATTCCCAGTTACTTCACAGTTTTCAAATACTATGTTAGCATCATTAGCTGAACCAGCTACACCACCAACTTTTCTTTCTCCACTTAAAGTTACATTATTTACTTTAACGTTGCTTACTGTACGCTTTGAAGCTAAGTATCCTATAGCACCACCAACATTATCTCCATTAAGAGATTCTGTTTTTGCTTTTATTATTGCTTCATCTACACTACTGTCTTTTATATCAACATATCCGTATCCAACAAGTCCTGCTACGTCCTTTTTCTTTGCAGTTAAGTTAACATTTTTCACATGACAATTTTCAATTATCTCTTCTCTAGTACCTGAAGTACCTTCATCAAATATACTTCCTACTAATGAACCTATTCTTTGGTTACCTAGTATATTTACTCCATCTAATGTAACATTTTTTACATTTATTCCACTGTTTGTATATCCAAATAAACCTAAATCTGAACCATCTGCTTTGTTTATGCTTAAGTTCTTTATAGTATAGCTTCCTCCATCAAAACTTCCTCTAAAGTGCTTTGATGATGTTCCTATTGGCGTCCATTCTTTGTTATTTAAATCTATGTTATTCATTAATTCTATTGATATATTAGTATTTCCTTCATTTACAAAATCTGAAATCCAAGCTAATTCATCTGGAGAACTTACTTCATAAATACCATCTTTATTAGGTTTTACTTCTGTTTTTGTAGTTCCATTCCATACATTTAATACAAATGATTTTGAGGTAGAAGTTGTAGAACCTACAGTAACTTTAACAGTATAAGTACCATTTTCAACATTACTAAAAGTATAATTAAGTTGCCCTTCCCAAATATCAGCATTTTCTTGAGATTTAATAACAGTTGTTCCCTGTAATAACTCTACTTTAGCAACGTTATTAGAACCATAATTTTTAATATTTGCTGTAACCGTTACAGTATCAGAAGAAGTATTTACACTTATATCACTAATACTTGGAGTTTGAACAGTTCCTCCACCTTGAGAACCTCCACCAGTAGATGGCTTTTCAACAGTTCCACCACCGATGTTGTCTATACTTGGCTTATTACTTCCTGAAACATTTCCAACAGTCCCACTATTTTCAACACTAACATTAGGTGCATTAGATTCAACCTTATCAACCTTACCAGCGTTCTCTATAACAGTACCACTAGCATTTTCACTAACCTCAACCTTGCTTACAGTAGAACCTTCTGTAACACTAACTGCTGCATCTTTACCATTTACAGTTATAGTGTTTATATTACCAGCAACCTCAACACTAGCTCCTGCCTCTACAGTAATATTTGGTTTAGAAGTACCTTCATTACTTACAGTAACATCTCCACCTTCTAATATATTAACAGCTTCAATAGTTCCGTTTATAACTAAATCTCCACTCTTAATATCTATACTAGTATGAGCTCCATTTGCTGCAACTGTTCCACTTGTAACATTAACAACTACAGACTTTCCGCTTGTATTATTTAAATTTATCTTAACTGCATTCTTAGATGCTATTTCTACTTTTTTAGTTCTAGAATTATCATTTAAACCTTCAACATTTATAATGTCATTTGCATCAGCCTTAGCTAAAGCTTCATTTAAGTCTTTAACAGTTGTAACATTATATGTAGTAACTGCTTGCATAGTTTTTAACTCACCAAAAGCAGTTTCATTACCATTTCCTCCAATTTGAGTAACAGTTTTAAAGCTCTTAGTATTAGTTACATCCTTTTGCATTTGATTTAACTTATTTCCAACTATTATAACTGGAGAATCATTTTTAGCTGCTAAAACTCCAACTGCTAATGCATCTATAAGATGATCTTCTTTACCCATACCATCTTTAGCTACATAAGCATTATCTAATTCTTTTTCAGTATAGAAAGCTTCTAAAACTTTAGCATTAGTTTCATTTCTATCCATACCATTTATTCTTTTAGCATTAGGTAATTTTCCTAAAACTTCATTAGATACAGTGTTCGGTCCACCTATTACATAAGAAGTTTTTATATCCTCTTTGTTTATAAATTCATCACTTGCTTTAGTACCTTCCTTTGAGTTTGAAAGTATTATCGCCATATCTTTATCTGCTGCAACAGCTGCTATACTTACTGCATCAGCAAGTCCTTTAGTTCCATTTACAACTGCTATTTCAGATATATCTTTTATTTTATCTAATCTTTCAGCTATTGCTAGTGCTGTAAGTTCTCTTGTAGCACCTTGTATTCTATCTATTTCTATATTTAAAGTTTTTAACTCAGTTTCTATATTTTTAGTTAATGTATTTTCTCCACCTATTACATATACTTTTTTAACTCCAAGTCTCTTTAACTCTTCTTTTGTTTTTTCATTTAACTTGTCTTTTCCTGTTAAAAGTATTGGTGCATCTTCAGCCTCTGCAAATGGTGTTGCAGCAAGTGCATCTGCTATTGAACTATCATTTACAATTACTGCCTTATCTGATTTGCTCCATCCTTTTTTACTAACTTCTATAGCTGTTTCCCATCTTCCAGCTCCAACTAACTTATCTTCAGATACTGATTTTATAGTATCTGCATACCCTAAATTTCCTGCACTTGATGCAACCAATGTCACTGCTAAAAGTGCTGCTATTTTCTTTGGTAATTTCATTTGATGCCTCCCACGAATGTTGTCTAAATTAAAATTTGCATAAAAATAAGCTAATATTAAAACTACAAACAATAACAATCATCATTATCACTATTTCTACATAGTATTAGCCAATTGAAGTACTAACTCCATTAAAATATTTTTTATGTAAAATATTTATATTATTTTTATATAACTTGTTGTACTATCTAAATATTTTTATAGTAAGCTATTTATATTTGATAAATAACTTTACAGCAAATTATAATTTTATTATAGATTTAATTCTTACCATAAACAACAAATTTCGCCCTACATTTTCAGTCACTAAAATATATTATTTTCCAAAAAATATATTTTTTTTACTGTTTTCGACATATTTCTATTTTTCTTGATGTAATTTGTTATATTTTATTAATAATATTTCTCACCTGATTAACACTGATCCCATACTCTCTGGCTAACTGAGTTCCATTAAATCCATTATATCTATTAACAATATCCCTGTTTCTACTACTTCTTATAACACTCTTATAAGTAGGAATATAAAGATTATTTCCTCCATACATTCTTATAATCTCTAAGAACTTTTCTTCTCCAACAATCTCATACATAAGAGATAAATTTTCAATAACATCATAAGCCTCAACCTTCATAAAAAACCTCCCTTTATTAATCTATATAATAATTTTATCTGTAATTAAAATCCTTTCCCATAAAAGTATTTCAAAAATTCGCTTCGCTTGAGCGACGTGTCGGCGAATCACTTTAAGCCACGTGTGGGCGCTATTTTTTATTTCGCCAACGATGTATACTTGCTACCGTTACGGATACATCCGTTGCTTGAGCCACTGCGTGGGCGAAGCATTTCAAAATATATTTTTTTCTTGCAAATCATTGATATAACTTATATGCATAGATTATCTACAAAATTTTCAACTTAAAATTGTTAGTTAATGTAAATATCTTTACAATAAATATTTCCAAAGTGCTTTATATTTGTATTTAGTTTTAAAGGTGTACTATGTAAATATAAGCAATTAGCTTATAAAAAGTTCAAAGGGGGAATTAAAATGGCAAATGTTCTAAAAAATCCATCTGGATTAAAATTAAAATTTGATTGTGGTAGAAATCCTGAAACAGGAAAAACAGTTGTAAAAAGTAAAACTTACTCAAACCTAGATCCTAACGCTAGTGCTGATGATGTATACGAAGTTGGTGCATCAATAGCCTCACTTCAAGAATACGACTTGTTAGAAGTAGCTAAAATTGATAATTCAACAATAACAGCCTAATTAAAATCTAGCTAAATTGTTGGCTAAATTTTCACCAAATTATTATTTAAATTTACAGGAGGTAATTTTATGGAAACTAAGAAAAAATTATTGATGTATTTCAAAACTACAGGAGATAAAAACGTATCTATATCAGTGGATAATCCAAGAGAAGATTTAACTGAGACTGAAGTAAAAGCAACTATGACTTTAATACTATCTAGTAATATATTCTTACCTAATGGTGAAGAACTTGCTTCTTTAGTTGAAGCCAAGATTGTTGAAACTGATACTACTTCATATGATTTAGTGAGAATGTCTATAGATTTGTGTAAATAAGATTTTTTATAATTTATATTACTGGA
>ERZ1673737.946-NODE-946-length-31725-cov-5.895737_pt1 | contig 31725 bp, 24 predicted proteins | sample MGYA00580211_ERZ1673737 | MGnify/ENA primary metagenome ERZ1673737 (study PRJEB41218, sample SAMN15661789) | gut metagenome | host: Homo sapiens | place: Canada: London | collected 2015-08-20/2019-03-30 | study: EMG produced TPA metagenomics assembly of... | reverse complement strand
TTTAAAATGAACTCGGATTAGTGTCTCATAAAAAATCTACAAAATCCGAGTAAAATAGAGTTATTTCATAAATAATAAAGCCGTAATTTCTTTATTTATCAGACAATTACGGCTTTTTTCAACTATTCCCACTCAATAGTTGCCGGAGGTTTTCCAGAAATGTCATAAACAACACGGGAAATACCATTGATCTCATTGATGATGCGATTTGAGACCTTACCTAAAAGCTCATAAGGTAACGGTGCCCACTTAGCAGTCATAAAATCAATGGTCTGTACGGCTCTTAAGGAGACTACATAATCATAGCTACGGTGATCGCCCATCACACCTACAGCACGTACTGGTAAGAATACGGTGAAGGCTTGGGAAACCTGTTGATACCAACCGCTATTATTAAGCTCTTCCATAAAGATGGCATCAGCTTGACGTAAAAGATCTAAATACTCTTTCTTAATCTCGCCTAAAACACGCACACCTAAACCAGGACCTGGGAAAGGATGACGCATTACCATAGCCTCAGGTAAGCCTAAAGCAACACCAATTCTACGAACTTCATCCTTAAAGAGTTCACGCAACGGCTCAACTAACTTGAATTTCAAATCAGGAGGTAAGCCACCTACATTGTGGTGAGACTTGATAACATGAGCTTTACCGGTCTTAGCTGCAGCTGACTCAATAACATCTGGGTAAATAGTACCCTGAGCTAAATATTCAACACCTTCAAGCTTGCGAGCCTCATCAGCAAAAACATCAATAAAGGTCTTACCGATAACTTTACGCTTAGCCTCAGGATCAGATACTCCCTTTAAAGCCTCAAGGAAACGATCTTCTGCATTAGCATAAACAAAGTTTAAATCCATGCCAGCAAACATTGCTTCAACCTGTTTACCTTCGTTTAAACGTAATAAACCGTTATCTACAAAGACACAGGTCAATTGTTTGCCAATTGCACGTTGTAATAATAAAGCGGTTACAGATGAATCAACACCACCTGAAAGACCTAATAAAACCTTCTTATCACCAACCTCAGCACGGATACGAGCTACGGCATCCTCAATAATAGCAGATGGTGACCATAAACCATGAAGGGCACAAACATCAATTACAAAGCGACGTAACATTTCGCCACCTTGCTTTGAGTGAGTTACTTCAGGATGGAATTGCACACCAAAGAACTGTTTCTCTTCATTGTAAACAGCTGCATAAGGACAAGTGTCAGTATGGCCTACAACCTTAAAACCTGGAGCTAAAGCAGTAACTTTATCACCGTGGCTCATCCATACATCTAATAAAGGAGCACCATCATGATCGCTTAAACCATCAAATAATGGGCACTTCTCTGAGATTTCAACGGTAGCGTGGCCATATTCACGCTTATTAGATCCCTCAACCTTGCCGCCTAATTGTACGGACATGGTCTGAAGGCCATAGCAAATACCTAAAACAGGAACACCTGCATCAAAAACCCACTTAGGAGCTCTTGGGGAACCTTGCTCGGTTGTAGACTCAGGACCACCAGATAAAATAATGCCTTGTGGGGCAAAATCCTGCATCAACTTAACGTCGGCATCAAAAGGTAAAATCTCGCAATAAACACCGATTTCACGAACACGACGAGCAATAAGCTGAGTAACCTGGGAGCCAAAATCTAATATAAGAATCTTTTCAGAATGAATGTTTGCTGAGGACATAAGCTTCTCAAAAAAGGTTAAGGCAAAAAGGAAATATCCTCTCCTATCTGGAGAGGATATAGATATTATAGATTAAGCATGGCTTTGATAGTTAGGAGCTTCCTTGGTGATGGTCACATCATGAACATGTGACTCGTGGAAGCCTGCAGAGGTAATACGTACAAACTGTGCCTTAGTACGTAACTCATCGATAGTAGCGCAACCGGTAAGACCCATAGCAGAACGTAAACCACCCATCTGCTGATGAATGATGCCACGTAAAGAGCCCTTATAAGCAACGCGACCTTCAATGCCTTCCGGAACCAACTTATCGGCAGCATTATCTGACTGGAAGTAACGATCAGCTGAACCATGGGACATAGCAGCTAAAGAGCCCATGCCACGGTAAGACTTAAAGGAACGCCCCTGATAAATTTCAATTTCACCAGGAGCCTCTTCGGTACCGGCAAACATAGAGCCTACCATTACACAGTTAGCGCCAGCAGCTAAAGCCTTAGCAATATCGCCAGAATAACGGATACCACCATCAGCAATAACAGTAACGTCTGAACCCTTCATAGCCTCAACAGCATTAGATACAGCAGTCATCTGCGGTACACCGCAACCTGTTACGATACGAGTAGTACAAATAGAACCAGGTCCAATACCTACCTTAACAGCACTGCAACCAGCCTCTGCTAAGGCAATTGCACCTGCAGCAGTAGCAACATTACCACCAATAATTGGTAAATCAGGATAAGCCTGACGCAAAGCCTTAATGCGGTCTAAAACGCCCTGAGAGTGACCATGTGAAGAATCAACTAATAAAACATCAACGCCAGCCTCAACTAAAGCCTTAGCACGTTCCTCATTGCCAGCACCTGCACCAATAGCAGCACCAACACGTAATCTACCTAAAGCATCTTTACAAGCATTAGGCTTATTAGAAGACTTCTGGAAATCCTTGACAGTGATCAATCCTTTTAAGTGGAAGGTATCGTCAACAACTAAAACTTTTTCAATACGGAATTTCTGCATTAAACCCTGAACCTCTTCATGAGAGGCCTTCTCGCGTACAGTAACTAAACGCTCTTTAGGGGTCATGCACTCACGAACCTTAACATTACCGTTAGAAACAAAACGGATGTCACGGCCAGTGATAATACCTAATAAATTATCCTGTTCATCAATAACCGGGAAACCACCAAAGCCAAACTTAGCGGCCTTAGCGCGAACCTCTGCAATAGGCATATCCGGGTGTACAGAAATCGGATGAGTTACCATGCCGCTTTCATAGCGTTTTACACGAGCAACTTCCTCAGCTTGACGCTCTATGGACATATTCTTATGAATAAAGCCAACGCCACCTTCCTGAGCTAAGGCAATAGCTAGATTAGATTCGGTGACGGTATCCATTGCTGATGAGATCATCGGAATATTCAGCTGGATATTGGAAGTCAGACGAGTACGCAAATCTGCAGTTGCCGGTAATACGGTTGAATGAGCTGGAACAAGTAAAAGGTCATCAAATGTCAATGCTTCTTCCATTATACGCAGCATAAATTCCTCCAAAACTGATTTAAATTTGATCGGGCATTATACCAAAAAAATGAGATCACAATCTTAAAAATAAAATTCTTTTTTTTAGTTGCGATTTAATATCAAATATAAGAGTCTATTTAGACCTCATTTTTCAATCCACTAATATATAAAATATAAATAAAACATATAGTTATAAAATAATATATTAAAAATAACTTTTACAGAAACTTACAAAAATTAAATTTTATAAATCTTTATTTTTACAAATTTAAAATATTTATTTAAAACTTATATGCACATATTTTTTTTGCAAGCACATAGCAAAAAATAATTATCTTTTTTTGATTAATTTTAGAATAATTTACTCATCAAACCAAAATATTCAAAAGTTTTCTAAATACACAAAATTTTAGCTTTGATATCGCTTGCAACAAAGCTAGTTGAGTTTAGCTTTTGTTCACTGAATCATCTATTTACACTAGTTATGAATTTATAATTAAATTTTAATTTCAAAAAGTTAGTCAAATTATAAAAATCTTGGCATTAGCTCTTTTTTTTGACTACCATAGGAACATGAACATAAAAATACAAAAACCTAGGAGCATTTAAATGGCAATCAGTCCTTTTGAACTTATTGATGGAGATTATGTTGCCCTAGTTCAACAGCTTGAAAAAGAGCAATTGCAACGTTTAGGTTTAGCTTTAAAAAGCGAAATTTTTCAATATGAATCAAACATAAAAAAAGTTTATACCAAAAAAAATTCTAAAAAAGCTTTTGATAAAGAACAAGTATTTAAAAAATTCAATCAAAAAGAACAAGTTCCACAAAAACCACGTAACTATACCTTTTTGATCGTATTCTTATGCTTGATTCTAATCTTTGCTGTTATCTTTATTGGTTATGCCTTTGGCATTGATCAAGAACTAATTGCTTTTTTTATCTTTGCCTGTGTCATTGTTTGTGTAGCCTCATCACAAGCTATTAGGGAAAAAAATAAAAAAGCTTTAAAAAAAGCTCCTCCTAAATTTAAATAAGGAGATCTTAAATGATTACAATTTTATGGTTAATTGTTGCTACTTTAATTTTAATTAGTGAAATTCTCTTAGGTACAATTTATCTGTTAGCTGTTTTTCTAGGTTCACTTGCTGCAGCTTTGATGGCCTTCTTTGATGTAAGTCTGACATTTCAATGTACTGTTTTTGGAGTTATCACTTTTATAGGTGTTTTTATAGCTTGGAGCATACGTAATCGTTTAAAAAAACATTGCGTTATTGAAAACAATGATTTGGATAAAGGACAGAGAATTACCGTTACTGAGGTTTTAGAAGATGGCTCAGCTATGGTTCAATACCGTGGAGCTCCATGGAAGGCCTATGCCAAAAGTGGAAGCCTACAACCTGGAGTTTGGTATATAGAAAAAGTATCTGGCCCTAGTCTAATTTTAATTAAATCTTTATAAAAGGAGTATTTTCATGGAAGGGATTGCTAATCTCGAGGTCGGATTTATTGCCGCAATTGTTTTAATTATATTTGCCTTCATTTTTGCAATGAAGTCATTTATGGTTATTCCACAACAGACAGCTTTTGTAATTGAACGCTTTGGTAAATTTCATAAAGTTTTAAACCCTGGTTTAAATTTTATTATTCCTTTTATAGATAGAGTTGCTTATAAGCATTCTTTAAAAGAAATTCCCTTAGATACCCCATCTCAAGTTTGTATTACTCGTGATAATACCCAATTATCTGTAGATGGTGTACTTTACTTCCAGGTTACCGATCCGCAAAGAGCTAGCTATGGTACCTCAAACTATTTAATTGCAATTACTCAATTAGCCCAAACTACCTTACGTTCTGTGGTTGGTAAGATGGTCATGGATCAAACCTTTGAAGAGCGTAACCTTATAAACACACAGGTTGTAGCAGCAGTCGACGAGGCCGCGGTAAACTGGGGTGTTAAGGTTTTGCGTTATGAAATTAAAGATCTCACCCCACCTGAGGCTGTTTTGCAAGCTATGCAACGCCAAATTACTGCTGAAAGAGAAAAAAGAGCCGTAATTTTTGAATCTGAAGGCCGTAAACAAGAACAGATTAACCTTGCAAACGGTGATCGAGAAGCTGCTATTGCAAAATCTGAAGGTGAAAAACAATCTGAAATCAATATCGCCGAAGGTAAAGCTCAGGCAACCTTGATGATGGCTAAAGCTTCTGCTGAAGCAATTCGTCAAATTGCAATGGCTACCCAAACTGTTGGTGGTGATACTGCTGTAAACCTTAAAGTAGCTGAACAATACATTGAGGCTTTTGGCAAGCTTGCTAAGGAAGGCAATACCTTGATTGTGCCTAACAATTTAGGTGATATCTCCTCAATGGTAAGTTCAGTAATGAAAATTGCCTCATCTAATAAACAAGCACAAAATTGACTTCCTCCCCTTGCTAAAGCAAGGGGATTCCTACTGCTAGATATTACTACCTAGCTTCGGAGGGTTCGCAGTGCTGATCCCTATCGAAATTCACTTCCTGCGCTAGCCGGGCAAGAGATGCGCCTATTTCAGTTATTAAGTAATATAATAGAACAGCAGAACACAATAGATTAGAAAAATTTCATTTTTCTAATCGGCACACTACATCCTCGCACTGAAGTACGAGGTTTTGTGTGCCTAAAATTTGATAAAGACAGCTAGGATCATAAAGTCCTAGCTGTTTTATGGAGCTTAATATGGATTTTCAAAATCCAAATAATCAAATTACCCCACCTAAACCTCGTCATCAGATTTGCAAATTTTTATTGAAGGTCTTTTGCTTTATAGGTGCAGCTTTAACCTTTATTCGTAATTTTATCAGCAATGCTATTTTGCTAGCTTTATGCTTAGTAGTTTGGTTAGCTATTGAATTTGCTGATAATGTTAAAGACCTCCCACAAACAATGATTCAGGGACAAACTCAAAACCTCCCTGCACAAAAGGATGCACTTATATATATGCCTCTTGCTGGGGTTATAAGTGAAATGCCTTTTTCTGAAAGCGAAATTGATATTCTCTCCCGTGAAATTAATCAAAGCCTCAGCGGTACTGATTATCACAGTATTGATGGTATTGAAAAAGCATTAAAAGCAGCTAGTAGCGATCCTGAAATTCGCGGACTTCTTATCAATTTAGATAATATGGGGCCTATAAGCATGGCTATGGCTGAGCGTATCGGTAAAGCCTTAGATGCATTTCAAACCTCGCGTAAAGGCGAAAAAAAGCAAGTTGTTGTCTTTGCCTCAAACTATAATCAAACTCGTTATATCATTGCGTCGCATGCAAACGAAATCGTACTCGATCCTTTAGGCAAAATTGAGTTTAAAGGCATAGGGCTCAATACCCTTTATTACAAGGATTTATTTGAGCGCTTTAAAATTACTCCCTATATCTTCAGAGCCGGCGAATTTAAATCAGCTGTTGAGCCTTTTGTTCGCAATGATATGTCTTCTGGAGTTAAAGATGAATATCAACATATTGCTGACCAAATCTGGCAAGAATATCTCCATAAAATCCGTCAGAGAATTGGCAGTGGCGATCTAATTGATAATCTCTTAAAAAATCCTCAGACTTATATAGATACACTCAAACAAGAAGATGGTAACTTTGCTTCTTTAGCCTTAAAGTTAAAACTCTGTGATAGTGTTGAAAGTTTCGAGCAATTACAATTACGTTTAAGCAAAGATTATGGTCTTAAGGATAATTCCCTTTATACACCTAAGAGCATCTCTTATAACGATTATCTCAAACTCTATGTAAAACAAGCCCCTTCTTTAGAGACAGAGGCAAAACTTGCCTGTATTTATGGTATTGGAGATATTGTTGATACTCCCACTGAAACAAGTGACTTTAGTCCCAAAAACTTAGTTCCGCTTTTAGATAAGATTGCCTTAGATGACAATATCAAAGGTGTGCTTTTCTATATAAATTCAGGTGGTGGAAGTGTCGTTGGCTCTGAAAAAATTTCCCGCGCTTTAATTAGAGTAAAAAATGCTGGTAAAAAAATTGTAGTTTCATTTAATGGCGTAGGTGCATCTGGAGCATACTGGATTGCATCACATGCCGATAAGATTGTTGCAACTGATGAAACTATCACCGGATCTATAGGTGTCTTTGGCATGAGCTTTGGTTTTGATAAGCTCCTAAACGAATATGGCGTAAGTCAAGATGGCGTAGTTACTCACGAATTTGCTAATACCAATATAGCCAAACCTATGAGTGATTATGAAATAGCTTTAAATACAGCCTCTGTAAATGGCATTTACAAGAAATTCATAAACTTAGTTACCCAAAATCGACCTCAATTAAAAGATCTTGATTACAAGCGCTATGCTGAGGGTAAAGTCTTTATTGCTAAAGAAGCAACAGGACTTATTGATGAAATTGGCGATAAGAATCACGCTTATAAGCTTTTGAACGATCTTTTAGCTAATCAAAATGGAGAACTACTCCCGCTTGTAAATATGGTCCCGTCTAAAGATGAAAACTTAAGCTTTTTACAAGGTTTATTCTTTAAAAACTTTAGCTCTTATCTACCAGATGAATTAACCAAAGTACTATTAGATTTAGCAAATAAATCAAAAAGTAAACTTGATAATCCCTCTTTAATGGCAATTTCACCATTAAAACTACAAATTAACTAAACTCATATGGCCATACACTAACATTTTAGTTATATGGCCATATAAATTTATTTTAAATAAAACCCTTCCTATACTCTTCCATACATCATGTGCAACAAATGGCTTTTAAATAGACCATAAGCAACTATTTTTATTAAGTTGTATTTAATGTTTTTAAATTTTTAAAAATGACTTTCTAAAAAAACAGCTTAAAAATGCGATTTTCCTCACATTTATATTTTAAAGATCAACTATACTAATAAGCAAATATACTTGTCAGACAACTTACATAAGATAAAGATTACAATGGTTGCAATAAAAAGAACCTCTGTTACAAGCCAAATCATTGATTACATGAAAAACTGTATCAAGGATGGTTCATGGATTGTTGGAAACAAGATTCCTTCTGAAACTGTTTTATCGCAAAATTTAGGTGTAAGTCGCGCTTCTTTACGTTTAGCTATTGCTCAATTTGTTACCTTAGGAATTTTAAAACCAGAACAAGGTCGCGGTTGTTTTTTAATTTCCAACAAAATAGATGAACGTTTAGGAAATGTTAAATCACTACAGGAACACGATTACGCTGATATCAGCAAGGTCTTACAGTTTAGACTTTTGATTGAACCTGAGGCAACTCGTCTGGCTTGTGAAAACAACAATGACGGCTCATTGATAGCTAATTTGCGTGATTATCACAATATCATGAAGCAAAGCATTGAAAAGCCTGAAATTTTCATTAAAGCAGATCTAGATTTCCATCAAACCTTAGGCTATGCCTCAGGTAATGAACTTTTTGGGGATAGTTTAAAAGCAATTTTTGCTAATACCCAAAAAAGTCATAAACAAATAAATTCCCTTTTTGGTTTTAAAGATGGAATTAATTTCCACGCCAAAATTCTTAAAGCTTTAGAAGAACATGATTCTAAAAAGGCCTCACATATAATGTTACGCCATTTAAAGCATGCTTTAGAAGAATTAGACAATCACGAGGATTAAGAAAATCTTTTCTAACTCCTCTGAAATTTTAACCCAACTTGTCAGACAACCGACAAGTTGTACTAAAAATAGACAGTTTTTTTTAGACAACTTATAAAACAATGGAGAAATAAATGAGCGTTAAGATTACCGATATTGAGGTTATTAACACCGCTCCTGAAGGCATTAACTTAACTGTAGTTAAGGTTATGACCTCTCAAGATGGTCTATATGGTTTAGGCTGTGCCACCTTTGCTTATCGTTATAAGGCTGTAACTACCTATATTCTTGAATATTTACGTCCACTCTTAATCGGTCGTGATGTAGAAAATATCAATGAAATTTGGCAACTTATGCATCAAAACGCCTATTGGCGTAACGGTGGCATTGAAAACAATGCTATTGCAGGCGTAGATATTGCCCTATGGGATATTAAAGGCAAAATGGCTAATATGCCTGTATATCAGTTATTAGGTGGTGCCTATCGTAAAGCTATCCCTGTTTATCGTCATGTTGATGGTGCTGATGTAGAGGAAATTGCCGATCAGATAGCCTACTATCGTGATCTCGGTGTAAAACACTTACGCGTACAATCTGGTGGCTACGGTGGCGGCTTAGATCTTAAAGCCCCTAAGAGTGCTCCTTGTGGTAGCTATGATGGTATCTATTTAAATTCTCGTGAATACATTCGCAAGACCGTAAAATTATTTGAAGATTTACGATCTAAAATCGGTTTTGATATCGATTTGGTTCACGATGTTCATGAGCGTATTGCTCCATCTGAGGCTATTGAATTAGCTCGTGCTTTAGAGCCGTGCCATTTATTCTTCTTAGAAGATCCTTTACCTTTAAATCAAACTGAATACTTCAAGAATATGCGCGCTCTTACCTCAACTCCTATTGCTGAGGGCGAGTTATTTAACAATGAAGCTCAGTATAGAGATCTCATTGTAAATCGTTTAATTGATTTTATCCGTGTACATATTACTCAAATTGGCGGTATCACCCCTGCTTATAAACTAGCTATCTTTGCTGAGCAATTTGGTGTTCGTACTGCTTGGCATGGCCCTGGTGATATGTCTCCTTTAGCTCACGCTGCCAATATTCACATTGATATGGCTGTACCTAATTTTGGTGTCCAAGAGTGGTCAGGAATTCGTCCGCCTAACTTTGTAATTCAAGACTTATCAGGCCCTGAAGGTGCTTTACTTGAGGTATTTGACGGTTTACCTGAATTCCGCGATGGCTATGTCTATCCGAATAATCGTCCTGGCTTAGGCATCATTCTCAATGAAAAAGCCGCAGCTAAATATCCAAACCATGACGATGTTACAACTTGGACTATGACCCGTAATCGTGACGGTGGCTTAGTTTTACCTTAATAAAGATTATCGACAAATATGAGGTGTATATGAAACTAAAACTTTTATGTGGAGCCTTAGCATTGTGTTCTGTCACCTTGCTCTCAGGATGCAATAACTCTGATAAAGGAATTACTCTACGTCTAGCTCAGGCCTCGGCTGCTGATGGAGCCATTGGTCTTAGCATGGATAAATTTGCTCAAGACGTTTACGAAAAAAGTAACGGTAGAATCAAGGTCTTAACCTTCCACAACGGACAGTTAGGATCTGAACGCGAAAATATTGAAAGTGTGCAGATGGGCGATTTGGATATGGCTGTTGTTAATCAATCTGTATTGATTAACTTCCTCCCCGAAATTGCAGCTTTTGACTTACCCTACACCATTACCTCTGCAGAGCACGCAGATAAAGTTTTCTTAGGTGATATTGGTAATGAATATTTACAAAAATTAGAAGCTGTAAGATTAAGAGGCTTTTCAATTTGGGAATCTGGTTTCCGTAACTTAACTAACTCAAAGCGCGATGTAAACAGTATTGACGATGTTCAGGGTTTACGTATCCGTGTTATGGAAAACAAGATCCATCAAGAGCTATGGATGGCCTTAGGTGCTGATCCTGTACCTATGTCTTGGTCTGATGCTTATACCGGTATGCAACAAGGTGCAATTGATGGTCAGGAAAATCCAGCTACTGTTATTGATAAAAATAACGTAGTTGAGGTTAACAAGCACATGGCTGTTACTGAACACTGCTACTCTACCGTCTACATTCTGTTCTCACCTAAGATCTGGGATCGTTTATCCAAAGAAGATCAAGATCTTTTAAATGAATGCATGCGTAAAGCTGAGGTCGATGAGCGTAACTTATCTAGAAAAATGGATAAAGAAGCTATCGTAACTTTAGAGAGCAAAGGCATGGTCGTAACTTACCCTGATAAAACAGCTTTTATTGAAAAATCAGCAAAAGTCCGTGAGCAATACGGTGCAGCCTTCAAAAATCTGTTAGATCGCGTTGCAGCCTTAGCAAACTAAGAGGTTATTTATGGAAAATTTAAGACAAATATTTAATACCGTACAAAATGTCTCTAAGACCGTGATCGGTATTTGTATGATTGCCATGATGGTGGTTATTTTTGCTCAAACCTCCACTCGTTATTTAATCTTCTATTCCATCCCTTGGTCAGAAGAGGTTTCTCGTTACTTATATGTAGCATTAACCTTATTAGGCTTAAATTTGGCTATCACAAGCAAGCAATTAGTACGTATCGATATTATCGACAATTACTTAAAAGGTAATTCTCTTAAGACTTTAAATATCATACGTGCACTTTTAAGCGTAATTATTACCGTTACCTTCTTCTATAGCTCTTTTGGCATGATCGATGTATCCCAGTTCCAAAGCTCTCCTGCTTTAGGAATCTCTATGCAAATCATGTACTCAATTACTGGTATTGGTTTCTTACTCTCTGCTGTTGCCACTATCTTTGAGCTTTATGATGCATTCAAAGCTGAAGATGCTACTGCTAACTCTAACAACGAGGCTTAAATTATGGATATCGCTGCAACATTAATGTTATTGTCACTAGTGGTCATGATGGCCATTGGTATGCCTATCACTTGGGCCTTAGGTGGAGCAATCATTGTCGCCTTAGGTGTAGATCCTAACTTATCATTATCCTTAATTACCCAGAAGATGTTTGCAGGTTGCAATAACTTCTCCATGTTAGCCCTCCCAGCTTTCTTCTTAGCTGGTGATATTATGGCAAAAGGTGGTCTATCTAAGCGCTTAGTAGCTTTTGCAGACACCCTTGTAGGTTGGATTTCAGGCGGTATTTCCTTAGTATCACTAGTAGCCTGTACCTTCTTTGCTGCAATTTCAGGATCTTCTGTAGCAACTACTGCCGCTATCGGTGGTTTGATGTACCCTGAAATGGTAAAGCGTGGCTATCCTAAATCCTACTCAGCTGCTGTACAAGCTATTGGTGGTACCTTAGGTATTGTTATTCCACCGTCAACTGTATTTGTTATCTACGGTAATATTACTAATACCTCTGTAGCTAAGCTCTTAATGGCCGGTATTCTCCCGGGTATTATCTGCGGTATCGCTTTATGTCTTTGGGCTTATATCAAAGCTCGCAAGGAAAACTTCCCGCGTGAAAGTGGTTTCTCCTTCATACGCTTCTTAAAGTCTTTTAAGAGTGCCGTTTGGGCTTTATTGATGCCGATTGTAATCTTAGGTGGTATCTATTCTGGTATCTTTACCCCAACTGAGTCTGCTGTAGTAGCTGTATTCTATGGTTTCTTTGTCTGCTTCTGCATCTACCGCGAGCTCACAGGTAAAAATTACTGGACTATTATCCAAGATTCTTCTGTAACCACTGCAAACATTATGTTCTTAGTTGTTACCGCTCAAATCTTCGGCTACCTCTTAACTTACTATAGAGTTCCGGTATTCGTAACTGAAGCTTTCATGGCTGTAGCCTCTAATGCTGCTGTCTTCATGGCTTTAATCGTAATTTTACTTTTAGTCTGTGGTATGTTCTTAGAAGTTGGTGCAACTAACTTAATCTTAGGCCCGATCTTAGCTCCAATCGCTTTACAGTTTGGTGTAGATCCTGTGCACTTTGGTTTAGTCTTCGTCTTCCTGCTCGCCTTAGGACAAGCAACACCTCCTTTTGGAACAACTCTCTTCGTCAGCTGTGGTATTTCAAAACAACCAGTATCAGCTGTATCAAGACAAGTTTTACCCTTTGTAATGGTTGAAATTGCTTGTGCGGTACTCTTTGCCTATGTACCTTGGATTTCAACTGTATTTGCTGATTTAATGTAAAAATTTATTGGAGATAAAAATGACTAATTTATTTGATATTCAAGGTAAAAAAGCTATCGTTACTGGCGGTACCCGTGGTTTAGGCTATGGTATGGCTGAGGGCTTAATGGAAGCAGGTGCTGAGGTTTGTATCGTTGGTACCTCAGATAAGGTTTATGAAGTTGCTAAGCAATTTTGCGATCGTGGCTTCAATTGCCATGGCGTAAAAGCCAATTTAAGCGTTCGTGAAAATACCTTTAAATGCTTTGATGACTGCTTAGAAGCTTTAGGTGGCGATCTTGATATCTTAGTTACCGCTCATGGTATTCAACGCCGTCACAGCGCTGAAGTTTTCCCTGAGAACGAGTGGAATGAAGTTATTGAGGTTAACTTAAACTCTGTATTCTTCCTCTGCCAAAAAGCAGCTAATGTTATGTTAAAGAAGGGTTATGGCAAGATTGTTACCATTGCTTCCATGGTTTCTTGGTTCGGTGGTCAAACTGTACCTGCCTATACTGCAGCTAAAGGCGGTGTTACCCAGCTAACTAAAGAACTTTCTAATGATTGGATTGCTCGCGGCATTAATGTTAACTCTATTGCCCCAGGTTATATGGCAACTGAAATGAATACTGCTTTACTTGATAAAAACAATCCTCGTTATCAGCAAATTACCGATCGTATTCCTGCTCATCGTTGGGGTACTGGTGATGATATGAAGGGTGCTGTAATTTTCTTAAGTTCTCACGCCTCTGATTACTTAGGTGGAGCTATCATCCCTGTTGATGGTGGTTATTTAGTTAAATAATCAATCAAAATCCCGGCAAAAGAAGGAGTCCTCCTGTAAATGCCGGGATTTTTTCTCTAAACTCGCGACATAAACATATCAAATATTTCTTGAGTCTTATTTACTAATAACAAAGCTTTTAAAGAATGTGCGGCACAAACATTAGCTAAATGCTTTTCATTACTAAAGCGTCTGGGCACACCGTCACGTTCATAGGTATCAATTACCGCAGACCACATCTTTCCTATCGGAGCTTCTGGGATCCTAAAGAAAACATCATTTTGAGATTGATTAAATAAGAAGATCCACTGTTCACCATTTAATAAATTTTGACTGCCTACAGTTAACATTACTACATTTTGATCGGGATCATTCCAATTCTCAACTTTCATTGGCTTGCCATCTGCACAGAACCAATGTGCTTGATATTTAGTTTGCCTCATTAAAAAAGGATCATCTTCTAAATTAAGCTCAGATAGAATTTCAGAGTTTTTTCTCAATAAAGTCATATTACTAATAAAGCGAATTAGATCTTCATTTTCAGGAGAATGATCCCACTTAATCCAACTAATTTCATTATCCTGACAATAAGCATTATTATTGCCTTTTTGACTATGAGAAAATTCATCTCCAGCTAATATATGCGGCATACCTTGAGCTATAAATACTGTAGCTAATAAATTACGTTTAATTAAAGCACGCCTCTCTTTAATCCACTCATCATCTGTAGGACCTTCAACTCCATAATTACAAGAATAATTATTGTCAGAGCCATCACGATTTTCCTCACCATTTGCTTCATTATGCTTATTTGCATAAGAGACAATATCTTCAAGTGTAAAACCATCATGATAGCTTACAAAATTAACACTAGAATTTATCGAGCGCATTCCCTTAGGGAAAATATCACGTGAGCCTAAAAGGCGTGTAGCAAATTCTCCGATTAAGCCTTTATCGCCTCGCCAAAAACGTCTAATCACATAACGAAAACGGTCGTTTTGTTCACTCCAGGTATAAGGGAACTGGCCTAAACGATAACCATCTGGACCTAAATCCCAAGGTTCAGCTATCAAAACAGCTGAGGAGAATTCATCTAAACAGAAACAAGCTTTAGCAAAAGCTGATTTTTTATTAAAACTTAAAAAGTCTTCTCCATGACTTTCACGAAAAAGCGTAACTCCCAAATCAAAACGAAAACCATCGACTTTCATTTCATTGAGCCACCAACGCATACTGTCGATAACGATATTTAAACCACAAGGATTATCCACGTTAAAGGAATTACCACAACCTGTGAAATTACAATAATCGTTATAATCAACACTTCCGTCTTCTTTACGACCAAAGGCATAATAATTCATATTATCCAGACCCTTATAACAGACCACAGGTCCACCTTTTCCACCTTCGGCAGTATGGTTGTAGACCACATCTAAGATAACAGCAATATTATTACGATGCAGGTTTTTAACCATAGTCCTAAATTCATCAAGGACATTTTCATATTTGACAGCAAATCTTGGATCCGGACACATAAAACATATTGGGTTATACCCCCAATAATTAGATAGACCTCTTTCAACTAAAAAAGGTTCAGACATACTTGCAGCGACCGGATTTAGCTGAATTGCTGTAATACCTAATTTCTTTAAATGAGCAATTACCTGAGGCTGAGCAATACCTAAATATTTTCCCCTATATTCAGATGGAATTTTCTCATTGAGTTGAGTAAAGCCCTTAACATTTAACTCATATAGGATAGCGCGATGACGCTCAAGATTTGGCTTGCAAATATTTTCCCAATCAAAATCATCAATATAATTAGGAACTATGCATTTGGGAATAAATTTTTTTGAATCATGATGATAGAGCTTATCATCATATATAAATGGTTTAGAGAGGATATGAGCATAAGGATCGACAAGTAGTCGCCCTGTTTTAAAGTTAAAACCTAAGGAGGGATCGTCCACTCCTTGGGTTTCTAATGCATAACGCGCGCCAGCTGATACGTTTTTGCCAAAACCATACCAAACACCGCCGCGACGTTCGTTCATGACAAAGGAATCTATTTCCTCATCATTTTCATTAAATAAATGGACAATAACCTTTTTAGCATAAGGAGCCCATACAGCAAAGTGGCAACCACTATTAACGGGAGTTGCACCTAAATGAACATTACGTAAATCTTGGCATCTTGGCGGTAAAACTCCCATATTGAGCTCCTTAACTAATCATGATTATTTGGCCTTACTTTGACGATTAACAACTTTACGAGTAGTTCTTGCTCGAGTAGTGGTCTTTCTTGGGCTTTTAGCCTTAGGTTTTACCTGAGGTTTAGCCATAGTCTCAACTTTAGCTTCAACTTGCTTCTCGTCAACCTTGTCTGCTACTTTAACTTCTTCTTTGACAGGTTTTGCATCAACAACATCCTGCTTATTGATAACCTTATCCTCTTTAATACGTCTTACAAAGACTGTAGCCAAAGGAGGCAAATCTAAAACAATTGAATGATATTGATTTTGCCAAGAAATATTAGAAGCGACAATCTTTTCTAAACCAGTACCATAGCCGCTACCCCAGTATTCCTTACTGTCAGAATCAAAAATTACCTCATAAGTTCCAGGCTTCGGTACCCCTAAACGATAAGCAATATACGGTACCGGAGTAAAGTTAGAAATGGCCATAAAATCATCGCCATCCTTGGTGGTACGTAACATTGCAAAGATACTATGCTCAGCATCATTTACATCAAGCCAGGCAAAACAAGAAGGATCATAGTCGTTTTGCCACATTGCCTTTTCGCTCTTATAAATAGCGTTTAAGTCCTTGACCATCTTTTGGATACCCTGATGCTTACTATATTTTAATAACCACCAATCTAATTGGGCATCATTGTTCCACTCTGAACCTTGGCCAAACTCAGAACCCATAAAGTTCAATTTCTTACCAGGATGAGCATACTGATAAGCTAAATATGCACGTAAATTTGCAGCTTGTTGCCACTCGTCGCCAGGCATCTTATATAAGAGCGAATGTTTACCGTGAGTTACCTCGTCATGAGAAATTGATAATACAAAGTTCTCATTGTAAGCATAGATCATAGAGAAGGACATTTCACCATGATGATACTTACGGAAGAAAGGATCGGTTGCTATATACTCTAAAGAATCGTGCATCCAGCCCATATTCCACTTAAAGCCAAAGCCTAAACCACCGGTAAAGGTTGGTCTTGAAACTCCCTTAAAGGCAGTAGATTCTTCAGCGATGGTCATAGCATTAGGATACTTCTTATAGACCTCTTCGTTAAACCATTTTAAGAAGCTTACAGCCTCATAATTGATATTGCCTCCATCCACATTAGGGATCCACTCACCCTCTTTACGAGAGTAATCCCAATACAACATAGAGGCTACAGCATCAACACGTAAACCATCAATATGGAAAAGATCTAACCAAATTAAAGCTGAGGCGATTAAGAAACGTCTTACAGTATCACGACCAAAGTCATAAATTAAAGAATTCCAATCAGGGTGCCAACCACGACGAGGATCTTCATATTCATATAAGCAGGTACCATCAAAACGAGCTAAACCGAAAGCATCAGTCGGGAAGTGAGCTGGAACCCAATCTAAAATAACGCCTAAACCAGCCTTATGGAAGCTATCAACAAAGAACTTAAAATCATCAACACTACCAAAACGACTAGTCGGTGCAAATAAACCGGTTGGCTGATAACCCCAAGAGCCTGAGAATGGATGTTCCATAATCGGTAAAAGCTCAACATGGGTATATCCCATTTCCTTACAGTAATTAACTAATTCAACTGCAAGTTCACGATAATTTAAACTCTTACCATTCTCGTTATGCTTCCAACTACCTAAATGAACCTCATAAATAGAAATTGGTTGCTCCAACTTATTATTATATTGAGACTTGCGCCACTCATCATCATGCCAAGTATAGGTGGTGTGGTCAGAGATGATTGAAGCAAATGAAGGATATTGCTCATGGAAAAAGCCCACCGGATCTGCCTTATGCGGTAAACGATTGCCATTAGGATCTTTGATCTCATACTTATATCTTTGTCCAGCTTTTAAGCCCGGAACAAATAATACCCAGTGTCCCATCAAAGAACGAGCCATTGGATGACGACGGCCATCCCAGAAGTTAAAATCGCCGATAACACTTACAGCTGTAGCTGACGGAGCATAAACTGCAAACTTAGTTCCTTTTACTAAAACACCGTCAATCTCAACTTCGATTAATTGCGCACCTAAGGTCTTATAGATATTCTGCGGATCCTCACCCATGGTATTTAAACCATAAAAAGCCTCGTCACGGAACTGATAAGGATCAATAACCTCAACATTGCTATCATCATAAGCAACATTAAATTTATAATGGAAAGGAGCTGTACAATCTGCCAAAGTGGCTTCAAATAAACCATCCTGATTGATACAGTTTAAATTGCAAATATGCTTTGAATCTTTTAAGGATAAAACCTCAACGCTATGTGCTCCTGGTAACCAAGCACGCAAAATGTAGCCTTTATCCATGGGATGTAAACCCAAGGTTTCAAAAGGCTTACCAACCCTTGCGTTATTCAAATCATCGATTATCATTGCTAGTTTTCTCCTCTTTATTTGCGAGACTCTGTCATGGTCTTGCAAAGTTTCAAAACGTAATCGTTATTAAAGATATCCTCTAAATCTACTGTAAGTTTACGCTTCCAGTTAGGATACTCTCTATAAGTTCCCGGAACATTTACCGGTTTTTCGACGCCGATCCAATCTTCAAGCTGTGAACTGTATAAAGTACATGATCCTTTACACATATGTGCTTGCATGCCGGTTACTAAATTTTGTGAATAAGGAACATCCTTAGCTTTTGAAGCTATATCATTTCCTATAGAGCCTAAACCATGCATACTGTCTAAAATTCGCTGTTTAGAATCTTCTCTATCTTCTCTTAGGTTATCAGCCTCTTCTTGGGTATAAACATTAAGGCGTACACCTAAGCTTAGATCATCAGCTTGCCACCAGCCTTTTATAGTTGCCATATCATGAGTAGTCAAAGCTGACATTGCATGGGGAGGATAAAGTTTGGGATCTATAAACCCACCATCAGAAGCTCTCTCGCCAAAGAATAACTTATAAGAATAAGCTCCTAACTCATTTAAAGCCACACGCAGCTCTTTAGGAATAGTACCTAAATCTTCAGCAATAATGACGCATTTATGGCGTTGTGACTCCAAAGCGATAATACCTAACAGATCGTGCATAGGCATGGCTACATAAGCGCCCTTATCTGCAGTCTGACCTTGTCTTGTCCACCAAAAACGGTTTAAGCCTGCTGCATGATCGATACGTAAAGCTCCACAATCAGTCATATTACGACGATATAGACTAATAAATGGTTTATATGCGACCTTCTGCAATACTTTAGGTGACATAGGTGCTAATCCCCATACCTGGCCTAAAGGACCTAAAGGATCTGGAGGTGCACCAATCGAAGCATCTTTACAATAAAGATTGTCGTGATCTGACCAAACATCGCAACTTCCTGAGGCTACGCCTACTGCTAAATCGCGATAAGGACCAATCAACATTTTTTCTTCAGCAGCAACCTTATAAGCTAAGTGTAATTGCTCTTTAGCTAAAAATTGTAAATAGCAATAAAAACGAATCTCCCGTGAATGGTCATTACGCCAATTCTCGACAAAGGGCGATACTGAGGAATGATACTCTCGCGGGAAAGCTTGCCAACCACCAGCATCTACACCCTTTGCATATAAACTTGCCTGCAACGCATCATATGTAGCCATATCTAATAGACTCTGGCCACCATCTTCGATGAATTTCAAAAATTCTCTACCACGATTAGTTCGCTTATCATCGATGCGCTGTTTTTCAAAGATTTTTCTAATTACCTTGAGTTTTAAGTCTAAAACTCCGCGGTAATCAACATATTCTCTCTGTCTTAAAGCCTTAAGCTGTTGTTGGAATGCCTTAGAATTTACAAGTTCATAAGCCTCTTTACATTCAGAATACTCTGGGATGTCCTCTACATTTATATAGATAACATTTAACCAGTTTCTTGATGATGGAGAATAAGGACTTACAGAATAAGGATCCGGATTTGCCGGATATCCTGCATGTAAAGGATTCAAGCCAACAAAATGGCCCCCTTGACGAGCAATTTGACGCAATAAAAGTTTTAGATCGCCAAAATCACCTATACCCCAGTTATGACGTGAACGTAAAGCATATAACTGAACGCTTACCCCCCAAACTTTTTTACCATCTAAAAATTCTTTAGCATCATAGGCTTTAAGCGGGGCTTTAATTAAAGACATCACTATTGAATTATAGATGCCATACGCTGCTGTCAAATTAAAGCTAAAACGGTGATAGCCATAAGGTAGGTCTTTATCAATAATCAGACGTCTAATATCATACTCTACACCTTGTACAGTTTTATAATCAGCAATTTCAATTTCTTCTAGGGGTAAAGTATCAGTATAACGCTCACCGTCTTCTGTCTCTAAAGTCCAACATACGGTAGAACTTACATCAAGATCAGCTCTAGTTCTTAAATAGATAAAAGGATAATCACCGTCGCGCCAAACAGTGACATAATCGAGCATATTCTCAAAGGGTTCAAGCTCTTGAGCTTTTAATTTATTTAAAAGAGCTTGTTCATCATCAAGAGGATAGCCTAACAGGGATAATGCCTGAGCACGCATTTGTTCACTTATTACGACAGTTTTTCCGGTAACATCATAATATTCACGTGCAATCCCGCATTGATCGGCTAGTGCCTGAATATCAACCATGCTCTTCTCTCCTGGAAAGCTACATAGAAAAATTATACACACAAAATTATTATGCGGAATACATCTGCAACGTTACTATTTTACTTGAAATCCGCTATAAAAAGGTAAGAGAGGCTAACGGAATTGAGAAATGCCTGGATTTTTTTTGGAAAAAATTGAACGAATTTGCGATAAAGATTTAAAAAAAAAGAAGCAAATTAAAAAAAATTTTTAATAAAGGCTTAAAGAAAAATTTTAGATTTTTTCTCTAAATTTTTTAAAAATAAATTTTTTATACGTATCAAAAAATAATCTCAATCTTAGTCTTAATTAAAAAAATTAAGTTAATAAAATTCAAAAAAAGCTTTTTTTAGCGATTTAGAGTAAATTTCTTTAAAAAAAGTTATAAGCATAGATTTTTAATTAAAAAAATTTTTCAAAAAAATTTAACATAAAAAGAAACTATTCTTGATAAAAAACTGCCTAACTCAGGTTAATATTAGGACATACAAAGCCTTAGACGTTCTTAAAAATTTTTTTTAAAACTAAAAGTGAAAAATTATATTAAGAAAAAAGTTTTCAAAAAAGGCTCTGTATCTTGACAAAAACGTGAAACAGAGTATCTTATTCACTGTTAATTTTTTTTTCAATTGTTACACTACGGGTGACATAAACTATGACTATTAAAGTTGGTATTAATGGCTTTGGCCGTATTGGTCGTTTCGTATTCCGCGCTTCTATCTATCGTCCGGAACTTGGCATTCAGGTTGTCGGTATCAACGACCTTCTCCCGCCTGACTACATGGCCTATATGTTAAAGTATGACACCATGCACGGCGCTTTCAACGGCAGCGTTGAAGTTAAGGATGGCAATTTAGTTGTTAACGGCAACGAGATTCGTATCACCGCTGAGCGTGACCCTGCCAACCTCAAGTGGGGCGACATCGGTGCTGACTACGTAGTTGAGTCCACCGGTTTCTTCTTAACCGATGAGTTGGCCCGTAAGCACATCCAGGCTGGTGCTAAGCGCGTTGTTATGTCTGCTCCTTCTAAGGATGCTACCCCGATGTTCGTAATGGGCGTTAACAACAACACCTATGCAGGTCAGGATATCGTTTCTAACGCTTCTTGCACCACTAACTGCTTAGCTCCTTTAGCTAAGGTTATCAATGACGAGTTCGGCATCGAGCAGGGCTTAATGACCACCGTTCACTCTACTACTGCTACTCAGCGTACTGTTGACGGCCCGTCCTTAAAGGATTGGCGTGGTGGCCGTGGTGCTGCTGGCAACATCATCCCTTCCTCTACTGGTGCTGCTAAGGCTGTTGGTAAGGTAATTCCTTCCTTAAATGGCTTATTAACCGGTATGTCTATCCGTGTTCCGACCTTAGACGTTTCTGTTGTTGACTTAACTTGCTCCTTAAAGAAGGGTGCTTCTTACCAGGAAATCTGCGAGGCTGTTAAGGCCGCTGTTGCTGGTCCTATGAAGGGCATTATGGATTACACCGACGAAGCAGTTGTTTCTTCTGACTTCTTAGGCAACACCCACACCTCCATCTTCGACGAGAAGGCTGGTATTGCTTTAAATGACAAGTTCGTCAAGTTAGTTTCTTGGTACGACAACGAGATCGGTTACTCCAACAAGGTCTTAGAGCTCATCAAGTCCATGGAGCAGATCAAGCCGTTATAATTTAACGCTTAATCTAAGAATTTTTAAGGGTGACTTAGGTCACCCTTATTTATTTGCGCATCTAAAAAAACTTATTTCTTATAAATAAGAAATAAGTTTTTTTTTGCACTTAAATTATAAATAGCCAGCTTATTATTTATATAATTTTATATTTCTCCCCAAGACTTGCTCTCTTTATCAATTTAGGGAAAAGCTCAATTTTTTTAATCCTCATAGTAGGATCTACAATATGCTGATAAAGTAAATTAGCAGCTTGAGTTCCTAAAGCTGTTTTTCTTTGATGAACAGTAGTTAAAGGTGGCCACATGGTGGCTGCAGCTGCAATATCATCATAACCAGCAACTTTTAGATCTTGAGGAATGCGTATATTATGATCATGACAATAACCAATAACAGCTAAAGCTACAGTGTCGTTAATTGCAAAAATTGTATCCGGATTATTTTTTAATAAATCTGGCACAGCCTTATAAGCCTCATCATATGTAGGCATGATATGTTTTACATCAATAAAAACATCTTTTTTACCAGCTTCCTCCAAAGTATCTATACAAGCACGCATTCTTTCTTTGGTAGTGAAAACGTTAGCAGCCCCCATTAATAAAGATAATCTTTTCGTCCCTACTTCAGGAGAGATCATATGCTTTATAAGATCACAAGTTCCTGAATAATTATCATTGGCTACACAGGATACTTGCTTAGATATTGGGTTATCTAAACAAACTACCTTAATATCCGCATTCAAAAAAGGATTTAAATCTTCTTCTTTTGCGGTAACCGATAAAAAAATTACACCTTTTACTCCATAAGAACAGAGCATATGAATGTAATCTTTTTCTATTTTTGCATCTCTATCTGTATTACAAAGAATAATGCTGTAATCTTTTTCTTTAAAAAAAGAAGATACTCCTTTTGCTATAAAAGAATAATAAGGATTGGTGATATCAGGAAGAATCAATCCAATCATATTTTTTCCTTCAGCAGATTGACTACGCTCAGAATTTTTAAAATATGACATAGCCTCAGCTACAGCAAATATTTTATTCTTCAAATCATCTGATACCCCTTTTTGATTATTAAGAGCACGGGATACCGTAGAAGGGTTTACACCACATTCATTTGCAATATCTTTAATCGTAATCAATCTTGTGTACCTTCAAAGTTAAAATAATTTCTAAATATTTAAATTTTGTTTACAGGACAACGAAGTTTTTGTCCAAATACTGCTCTAACAGCTTCTTGCGCACATTTGGTTTTTAGATCTGATGCAGACTCTACTGAATACCAAGCAATATGCGGAGAAAAAATAATATTTGGGGCATTGCGTAAATTACTATTATCTGGCAACGGTTCCTTGCAAGTAACATCAATTCCAGCTCCGCTAAGTTTGCCTGAAATTAAAGCTTCAGCTAAATCATCTTCATTTACAAGACCACCACGGGATACATTGATAAAAATGCTTCCATTTTTCATTAAATCAAAACAGGACTTATTCATGAAAGCATGATTTTCTGGGTTCAAGCCACAATGTAATGATATTACGTCTGAATTTTTTAAAATTTCATCTTTAGATACGATTTTTATGAAATCATATTCAGGATTATCTTTAACAGATGATGTATCAATATCATATCCTAAAATACGGCATCCAAAAGCATTAGCTCTTTTCGCAAAAGCTTTTCCGATTCTTCCTAAACCATAAACACCTACTGTCATAGTAGACATTCTATGAATAGGAGCCATTTCAGAAAAATCCCATTTTTTATTTACAACCTGATCGTTTGATTTTACCACTTTTCTTATACAAGCCAACATCAATGCCATGGCCTGATCTGCAACTTCAAAAGTTCCATAATCAGGAACATTGCAAACATGAACACCATACTCAGAAGCTGCTTTTAAATCTACATTATCAACCCCCACACCATAACGTACGATGCATTTAACCTCAGGAAGATTTTTAAATACATGTGCTCCAAGCGGGGTATATTGATTTAATAGAACAACAGCACCTTTACATTTATCTACAACATCCTGTTCAGTTTTACATTGTTCTATTTTAAAATCAGAGATACCTGCCTCTTTTAAAACATTTTCTTCCTCAGTCATTGACTCGTGATCGCAATCTGTCCAAACAACACGGAAAGTCATTTTTTGCTCCTTTTTTTCCAATTTGAAAAAGTACCATCATTAAAACAAATCCCATAAAAAAAATATATTACCTTTAATCAATTTTGAGACATTGCGCAAACATTGCGCATATTATTTTTAAATAATCAGAAAAATATTGCTTATAAAAATCTTTTGTTTTTATAACATATTGATATATAAAAATATTTTTATAAACAATACAATTTAAGCTTTTTTTACAACTAAATTTTATAAAAAATAGATATGCATCAAACTTTTTTATAATGCGCAAAATATAATATATTCATGCGTTATTTAAAAACAAATATTGCACAATCAACGCAAGACAAAAAAACAAATTTAGATAAATAATCGGAGCAAATCTATGGATTGTCATCAATTTAAAGAAATTGCGAAACAATTGCGCAAGAATGTTCTTGAAGCAATTTATTATGGAGGAAGTGGCCATCCGGGAGGATCTTTATCCTTAGCCGATATCATGGCTGTTCTTTACGGTGAAAAGCTAAATATCGATCCTAAGAATCCTAAGGCAGAAAATAGAGATCGTGTTGTTTTAAGTAAAGGACACGCAGCTCCAATTTTATATGCGTCTTTAGCTTATAAAGGATTTTTTGATAAGGAAGAATTAAAAAAATTAAGACATATTGACTCTTTCTTACAAGGACATCCTGAGATGAAACACACTCCTGGTGTTGACATGACAACAGGATCTTTAGGTCAAGGTATATCTGCAGCTTGTGGTATGGCTTTGGGATTAAAGAAGAAAAATTCTCCTGCCAGAGTTTATGCCTTTATTGGTGACGGTGAAATGGAAGAAGGTCAAGTATGGGAAGCATTGATGTTCGCAAATCAATACAAGCTTTCTAATTTGACGATTTTTTTAGATTACAACAAATTACAAATTGATGGATCTACTAGTGAGGTTATGGATATAGACAACCCAGCCGAACGTTTTAAAGATTTCCATTTAAATTGTATCGAAATTGATGGCCACAACTATGAGCAAATTATAAATGCAATTGATGTGGCAAAGAGTTGCTCAGATAAAACGACAGTAATCGTGGCTCATACCATAAAAGGAAAGGGTGTGTCCTTTATGGAAGATCAAGTTAATTGGCATGGTAAAGCACCTACAAAAGAAGAATTAAACAAGGCTTTGGAGGAACTTGCTCATGAAGGCTAATAGAGAAGCTTACGGTGAGGCTCTTGTAGAGCTTGGTCAAGAATTAGATAACATTGTTGTACTTGATGCTGATCTTGCAAAAGCTACTTACACTTGTAAATTCAAAGATGTCTTTCCAGATAGATTTATAGATTGTGGTATTGCTGAGTCAAATATGATGGGTGTGGCTGCAGGTCTATCTACCATTGGATACATTCCTTATGTAAGTTCTTTTGCAATGTTTGCTGCCCTTAGAGCTGCCGAACAATTCCGTAACAGTGTTTGCTATCCACATCTTAATGTAAAGGTAGTTGCAACTCATGCTGGTATTGATTGCGGAGCTGACGGTGCAACTCATCAAGCATTAGAAGATTTATCTCTAATGAGAGCAATTCCTGGAAATCACGTTATTGTTCCATCCGACCATGTCTCTACAAAAGCTTTAGTTAAAGAAATTGCAAAGATTGACGGTCCTTGCTATATCCGCGTCGGCCGTGACAAAAATGAGGCTTTATACCAAGAAAGCGAGACTTTTGAAATTGGTAAAAGCAAAGAATTACGTCACGGTAACGACGCCACCATTATTGCCTGTGGCTCAGTTTTAAAAGATGCTTTAGAAGCTGCAGATGAATTGGCTAAATCTGGTAAAAAAGTTCGTGTAATCGACATGTACAGCATTAAGCCTATTGATAAACAAGCCATTATTAATGCTGCCTCTCAAACAAAAGGAATTGTAACTGTTGAAGATCATCAAATTACTGGTGGTTTAGGCAGTGCTGTAACTGAAGTTACATCTGAAAACAATCCTTGCAAAGTAATTCGTATAGGTATGAAAGATTGCTTTGGAAGATCTGCCCCAGCTACAGAACTTTATGATTATTTTGGAATTAATTCAAAGGCAATTATTGATGCAGTCAATAAGATTTTGGATTAAGTAATTTAAGTTTTTATTAAACAACACATAAAATTTTTACAAAGGAGTAAAAAATGTCCGTTATTCAAATACCTACTATCGAATCTATTGATTTAATGACTTGCCGCGTACCTTTACCTCAAGGTCCTTGGGGAGATCAAATCCATCATGTAACCGATATTGAAGTTGCTGTTGTAGATGTTCACGGTTCAAATGGATTAGTAGGCACTGGTTTTTCTCATACATCAGGATGGTGTGGTAAAACTATTTCTGCTTTAATTTCAGAAATTATTCCCGATGTAATTGGTCTTAAAGTTTCTCCTCGTGGATTATGGCAAAGAAGCTATAAGTATGTTCACGATGTCGGTGGTGCCGGTGTTACTACCCATGCTCTGTCTGCTTTAGATATCGCTTACTGGGATTTATTAGCTAAGAGCTTAAATGTTTCTCTCTATGACATGTTAGGTAAGTGCCGTGATAAGGTCCCTCTTTACGGTTCAGGCATTAACTTAAATTTAAGTGTTGAGGAAGTTATCGAGCAAGTTAAGAGATGGAAAGCTCAAGGATATGCCTGCGCTAAAGTTAAGGTTGGCAAACCTGATCTTGAAGAGGACGTAATGCGTTTACGCAAGATTCAAGAAGCTGTTCCTGGATTTGGTCTTGCTGTTGATGCAAACCAGGGCTGGAACTTACCGCAAGCCTTACGTGCCTTTAAGATGTTTGATAGTTTAAATCTCTTATGGATCGAAGAGCCGTTACCTTCTGATGATATTACCGGCCATAAGATCTTACGTGAAAGAACCAATACCCCTATCGCTATGGGCGAGAACACTTACAACCTCAATCAGTTCGCTATGTACATTGAGGAAGGAGCCGCTGACTATATTCAAGCTGATTTAGGTCGTGTTGGAGGTATTACCGGTTATCTAGATATTGCAGCAATTGCAAGAGCTCATAACATTCCAATGACTCCTCATTTTGTATTTGAGTTATCTGCTCAACTCTTATCTACTGTACCTAATGTTTCTTTCTCTGAAATGACTGATGGTGGTACTTGGTCTGACTTACGCATTGTTAAGTCTGCAGGACGTATCGAAAATGGCTTCTATATTCCTAGTGATAAAGCCGGCCATGGTATCGAATTAGATAGAGAGTATCTTGAGGCTCACAAGATCTAAAGATCTTTTTTAGAAAAACTAAAAGTGGGATGCTTTATCCCACTTTAAAAAATGTAAAACAAATTCTTACTATTATTTAGAACTGATTCATAAGGGGTTAATTATGAGAAGCTTTAAAAAACTTTTATTAGCTGCTTCTTTAGGATGTGCAATTTCATCAATGACAGCTCAAGCTGCAGATGATTTAGTACTACGCTTTGCTAACGTATCAACACAGTCTTCTGTTGAAGCTGGTAAAGTTTTCGTAGACGTTGCAGCTAAGGAATCTAATGGCAGATTAAAGATCGAACACTTCCCTAATAATATGTTAGGAGACGATCGCATTGTTTTAGAGTCCACATTAATGGGCGATATAGGCATGTGCCAGATTGCTACCTCTGAATTAGCTCCACTTGTCCCAGATATGAATATTTATGATGCACCATTTATTTTCAAATCTGCTGAAGATGCTTGGAAATTTGAGACTAGTAAATATGGAAAGCAAATTGCAGATCAATTAGAAGAAAGAAATCTAAAATTATTAGCTGTAGCAGATCTTGGTTTCCGCAACTACACCAATAGTAAGCTACCTGTAAGAGTTCCTGCTGATGTAGATGGCCAAAAAATGCGTGTATTAAATAGTGATGTACATATCGCTATGTGGAAAGCCTGGGGAGCTAACCCAACACCTATGGCCTGGGGTGAGGTAATCCCGGGTTTACAGCAAGGCACAATTGACTCTCAAGAACACCCTAATGTTGGTATGCTTTCTAATAAGCTTTACGAAGTACAACATTACATATCCTTTACTAAACACATTTTCACCGTTCAACCATTAGTTATGAATAAAGAAATCTTCGACAGTATGGATGAACAATTACAAAATGCCTTATTAAAAGCAGCAGAAGCCTATCAAAATACTCAACGCAAACTCAATCAAGAGTTAGATTCTTCAGCTGAAGCTATTTATAAAAATTACGGTTGTGAAGTTATTCATATCACCGATGCTGAGCGTCAACAGTGGTTGGATATGGCTAAAGAAAAAGGTATTTATGATTTAGTTAAAAAGCTTATGACAAATCCTGAAATTGTGGATACTGTATTAAAAGGTGAATACTAATCTAAAAAATATGCGGAGGGGGGATTAACTCCCTCCCATATTCCTACCTTTAATATTACAGTTTCATAAAAAAATAATTTCAAATATTCCACGATATGAGTAAACAGAGTATGAAGTCACTTACTAATTTTTTGAATAATCATGTGGAAGAATACCTATGTTGCATTTTGATGTTTACCCTCTCTATGCTTTTAATATTACAAGTGTTCTTCCGCTACTGCTTAGGACAATCTTTAACTTGGTCTGAAGAATTAGCTCGCTACATTTTCGTATGGCTTGTGTATTTAGGTGTTCCCTATGGTTGCTTATTGATGCGCCATATCAAAATTGATGCAGGTTTAATGCTATTTCCTAAATTTATGAGAAAACATGTAGTAATGATCGGCGAAATAAGCTTTTTTTTACTTGCAATTGTTGTCGCATACTATTCAGCTGCGTTTGACTATAAACAATTTAAAATTGGTTTAGTCTCCCCGGCTCTTAAAATTCCTATGTGGGTAATTTATCTTGCTCCTTTCGTTGGTTTTTCATTAGCTGCCATTCGTCAACTTCAAGTCATTCTAAAAGGAATAAAAAACTTGAACTCTGATAATAACGTAACAGATCAGGGAGTTGCATAAAAATGATTTCCTTAATTTTATTTGGTCTTTTAGCACTATTTCTAATTTTAAATGCTCCTGTTGGTATCGCTATTGGTATCAGTTCTATAGGCGCTATGATGTATGGTGGTACATCAAGCTTGATGTCCATTCCTCAAGCTTTAGTTAATAGCGTTGATTCATTTCCTCTGCTAGCCATTCCTTTATTTATCTTTGCTGGCGACTTAATGAGTGTTGGTGGTTTATCTTCAAGAATTCTTAATGTATGTAATGTATTCTTTGGAAGAATCACTGGTGGCTTAGCAATTGTAACTGTCGTTGTATGTATGTTCTTCGCTGCGGTATCAGGTTCTGCAACGGCAACTGTTGCTGCTGTAGGAACAATGGTTATTCCGACTATGCTTAGAATGGGATACAGCAAAACATTTGTACTTGCTTTGATTACAACCGCAGGATCCCTTGGAGTAATTATTCCTCCTTCAATCCCAATGGTGATTTTTGGTGTTGCTACAGGGGCATCAGTTACTTCAATGTTTATGGGTGGCTTTTTTCCAGGAATTTTGATCGGTGTAGCTCTAATTGCATACTGTTATTTTCATTCAAGAAGATCTGGTATCAAAGGCTCTTCAGATCCTTTAACTAAAGAACAAGCTACAAAAGCTATTTGGGATGCCAAATGGGCTCTAATCAATCCTGTTCTTATTTTAGGTGGTATTTATTTAGGAGTGTTCACTCCTACAGAAGCAGCTGCTGTTGCTGTAGGTTATGCTCTTATTTGCGGAATATTTTTCCACAAAGAAATGACTTTCAAATCACTTGTTGGTGCCTTAAAAAGTTCTTGTTCAACAACTGGCACAGCAATGATTATCATTGGTTTTGCCACTTCATTCTCTAAAGTTTTAACTTTAGCCCATATTCCTGAGTTAGTTGCAGACGGTTTACTCTCATTTAGCACCAATAAAATTATTATCTTATTACTAATTTGCTCTTTGCTTTTAGTAGTTGGCTGTTTCATGGATGCTACACCAGCAATTTTGATTTTAGGCCCTATTTTATTACCAGTAACTCAATCAATCGGTGTTGATGTAGTTCACTATGGCTTAATTTTCACTACTAGTGTTGCTATCGGTTACACCACACCACCTCTAGGAACCAACCTGTTTGTATGTTCTCGTATTGCAAACGAACCTGTTGAAGTAATTTTGAAAGGTATGATGCCATTCTTCGCAATTCTCATTGGTTGTTTGTTAATGATTACCTTCATTCCAGGAATTGTAATGTTATTACCAAATATGCTTGCTAAATAAGTAACTTTTTAAAGATATTTGCGATCGTATATCACAAATACCTACAAATCTGACATACGACAATTGTCTTAGTTTTAGGTACCTTACGAATGTTTGGTACCTTTTTTTGACTATAATCTGCAAGAAATTTTCCACCTCCAAAGGAGATCCTACATTCACTATATGACAATATCTTAGACATCCTTTACAAATATTTGTCATTATTTCTTTTATTTATATTCTAAAATAGAATATAAAATAGCCATTATTTTAGAAAAATTCTTATTTCTCAGACAAACCATACCTTCATATAAAAGTCCAATATTTTATATACTAGCCATTTAATTATTTCAACAAATGTTTGTCCATTATATTAAAGATAATTCCAGCAAAATAAACAAATGTTGCACTATTTATTAAACCTCATTTAAATCACAGCAAATCCTTTAAAAGAAATTTAAATAAAAATCAAAGAGAAATATCAAAAAAATAGTTTTTAAAAATCTTCTGCATATGATGCAGTCCACAAAAAGTTTATTTTTAGCAAAATAAATATTCCAACATATAATATTTCTTACTTTTTATAAAATTTATAATTTTAATATATAAAATTTTATCTATTAGTTTTTTATAATTCTTTAATATTCAAATAGTTATATTAAAAACACTTAATCTAAAACGCCTTTTTTACATTTCTTTTATATATAAGCTTTTATTTATAAGGTTAATTTTCATTAAAAATATTCCTGTATAATGGAATTAATTACTATTTATTGGATTATGTGATAGTCATCAGAATTTTTTTGACCAGTTTTACCTAAAATCTAATTATCCAAAATAAAAAAAACAAAGGAGTACACATGAAGATTAATAAACTTACAGCTGCCGTTATCGCCGCATCTTTAAGCATTGTTGCTTTTAATGCTCAGGCTTTAGAATTAAAGGCCGGTCACTCTCACATTGAAAATGAGGCTACCGATCTTTCTTTAAAAGAATTTGGCAAGAAATTAAATGAAATTTCTGGTGGCGAAATCACTGTTACTGTTTATGCAA
>ERZ1673737.945-NODE-945-length-31761-cov-8.206932_pt1 | contig 31761 bp, 37 predicted proteins | sample MGYA00580211_ERZ1673737 | MGnify/ENA primary metagenome ERZ1673737 (study PRJEB41218, sample SAMN15661789) | gut metagenome | host: Homo sapiens | place: Canada: London | collected 2015-08-20/2019-03-30 | study: EMG produced TPA metagenomics assembly of... | reverse complement strand
AAACTACGAGAAAAATCCCGTAGTTTTCTATTTACACAATCAGATGGATAGTCCCGACACGAATCACTTCCTTTTTATGTTAGACTTATCTGATAGATTATTTAAATTCAATCTTAAAATCATCAATCAACAATATACTACCAGGAGCTCCTTCATATAAATCTCCTCTTTTACTAGAAGTAGCAACAAATGCAAGTTTATACTCTTTAGAAGCCTCATAAACCCTATTTCCAACACTTACAAATTCTATATTAAATGACTTCCAGCCATTAGTAGCAACTCCACTCTCCAAGTCTGCACGAAGTACAATTGGAGAATTTTCATCGTTAACAGTTTCTCCATTTAAAGTAATATCATTTCCTTCTGCATCTTTAGCCTCATACAAAATTGCATATATAGCACATTGATCTGTTTCATTTAATTCTTTGCCATTAGCATCATAAAATTTTTCACCTGGAGTATATTTATACCATCCTGAAAAACTTACAGGCTTACCTGATGAACTCAATACTCCAAACTTTGTTGCAGTTAAAGGTTTAGAAATATTATCCAATTTAAAAGTTCCTAAGAATACACTACCAGCTGTTATATTGGGACACATAGCACTCATTATGCCTCCAACAAAACCTCCATATTCTTTAAGGTCAGCCTTAGCTTGCACCAAACTAATTGTTTCAAGATGGGCTGCTTTAGTTCCAACTTTAGCTTCCTCTGTTGGAACAACACAATATGGTGGAACAACAACTTGAGGATTATCTTTATGAATACCTTCAAGAGAACTATAAACTAATGCACTACCACCATTTGTAGTACCAAACGACCCCGATGGAGAAAGATAGTGATAATCCTGATCTTCAACCCAAGTTTCAAAATCATAGATACCTTCTTTTGCTAATAAAGATACCGAATACTTAACAACTGTACCATCCTCAGCAGTAACCGTATAAACTACTTTCCCAGTAAAATCCTGAGCGACACCTGATCCTGGAGTTATAGTAGCTTTATCTGAAACAGTAATAGTAGGAACTAAAGCTTGCAAATCTTCCGTAGTAGCATTCTCACTAACTTTAAAAGTTATAGTTTTTGCATCTTCATCAATCACGGGTTGCATGGTTATTAACTCACTTTCAAAGGTAAAACCTGTAATTTTTGCTTCTCCATTCTCATTTCCAGACAATCTATTTCCTTTATAATTAACTTTTACTTTCATTCCGCCAGCTACATCAACATTAATAACCATATCAATGGTTCCATTACCGATCGTACCTGAAACAGAAGTATTACATGAACCAACAACCAATTCTAAAGTTTGACTTCCTGAAAACTGGAAAGCTTCACCATCCTGTTTTAAAGCGCAATTATCCACAGCAATATCACCGATAGTAATATCAGTACCTGCTACATTTATAACAAAATTCTTTAATTCCAACTTAATTGCAGTATCAGAAGCTTTTGATATATAAACTTTCTGAACCATATCAGAAGCAATAGGAGTACTTACACCTACATAATATACATCCATCTTTCCTTTATATGCACCAGCTAACTCACTATCGACAGGATATTTAACATCATCGTCATCATCACTACAACTTGTAAACATGCTCATTGAGCAAACAAGCATAAATAAATACAATAAACTCTTCTTCATAATTCTCTTATTTAGTTAATAATCTATTTACTGCAAAATCGGGTACAAAGTAACATCTTTATATCAAATTTCACAAGGTCCATTCCCAGTATTTTATGATCTATTTTTAAGATTAAAAAAGCATATATGCAGTAAACATCAACTTTTTAAGGTTTATATTTATACTGTATACAACAAAAAGGGAGAAATTAATCCCCCCTTAACTATTCCACTATTCAAAAATATAACTCTATAAAATATATCCTATTATTCGCCAACAACCTCCAGTTCATCAACGATCAACGTACTATTAGCAGCTCCTCTAAACTTATCACCTTCCTTGCTTGAAGAACAAACGATAGCCAGTTTATACTCTTTAGTACTATCATAAACTTTATCAGGGAAGTATTCAAAAGTAAGTTTAAAAGCAGTCCATGCTTCTTTGTCCGTCCCATCTTTCAAACGAGCTTCTGCTACACGATATTCTGAAGTATTGATGTCTACTCCCGTGAGAGTCACATCTTTGCCACTGGCATCTTTAGCCTCATACAATACCGCAGCAATAGAGCACTCATCTACGACATCAAGACCTTCCTCTACCGGTTTTTTAGAACCATCGATATAATTAGTTCCGGCTTTATATTTATATACACCTTTAAATAATTTAGGCTCCTTGTCATAAGCAATACCAAACTTCGTAGATTTTAAAGGCGCAAGCATATTAAGACTGAATACTCCTGTAAATAAAGAACCGGAAGTAATAGGTGCCAAACTACCTAAAGCATGTCCTCTGGAATCCAATGTTACCAATTTGGCAGCTCCACCATTGAAACCTTCAGTTTCTTTCATCACAGGATAGCCAACTTTGACAGCTGAAGATGATCCATTCAGCATTTTAGCACCACCATTAGAAGTAGCTAAGAATCCGGCAGGTTCCGGAGTCCAATAGTTATCATAACTGCTGCCTGCATCAAATTCTGACCATTCATCCAAAGAATATCTCATGATATTCTGAACACCTTCGATAGAAACTGTATATTTTCTTGAGGTCCCGTCTTCTGAAACCACTGTATAGACAACGCTTTTTCCACCGGAGAAATCCTGCGCAACACCACTTGCCGGAGTTACAGTAGCCTTTTCTGATACAGTGACAACAGGCACCAATGCCTTCAAATCATCAGCAGTAGCTTCGTCATTTACCTTAAATGTAATAGCACTCTTTTCTTCGTCGATAATCGGTGCTACTGTCACAACCTCATTGTCGATAGTAAAACCTGTTATTTTTGCCTCTGAGTTTTCACTTCCTGACAGTTTAGTTCCTTTATAGTTAACCTTCACCTCTATTCCGCCTTCTACATCTACATCAATTACCATTTCAACAGCATTCTTACCAACTGTACCCGAAACGGATGTATTGCATGAACCCACAACAAGACTCAATGTTTGATTACCAGCAAACTTATAAGTGTCACCGCTTTTTGTCAAAGCACAATTATCGACAGTAATATCACCAATGAGAAGTTCGGAACCCGCAACGGTAATAGTAAAGTTCTTCAATTCCAGCTTAACAGCAGTATCCGAAGCCTTTGAAATATAAACTTTCTGAACCATATCAGAAGCAATAGGAGTAGATACACCCACATAATATACATCCATTGTTCCCTTATATGCACCTGCAAGTTCACTGTCAACCGGATATTTCACGTCATCATCGTCGTCACCACAACTTGTGAATAGACTTACTGAACAAATAAGCATGAACAAATACAACAATCTTTTCTTCATAATCTTCATAGTTAATTATTAATTCTTTTTTATCACATAAAATCATGCAAAGTAAAAGATTTAAATTAACCATCACAAGTGCCATTCTTGGCATTATATGTTCCATTCTTAATATATTAAATAATGATATTATAAATACGCAGAATTATTAGTCCCAATATCAATATTCCATTCATAAGTAAGAAGAAAAAACGGAAGATTGGTACCACATAAAAGAACATCTTTTTTTTCATACAAAATCCAAAGCATATTATAATTTGCAGGTCAACATAAGACACCCTTCTGACGTGCTGGAAAAGACATTATCATAATGTTTATATCGCGTAGTCCGCGTATAATTCATATAAGCTCCGGTCAGATACACTCCTTTTCGTAGCTTGACATCCAAGCGTAACCCGGTGGCATGAAGAATTGCCGTTGAACGGTCTCCTTGTGCATTCAGCGTTTTCGGATTATAATTTTCCCAATCCATATTGTTAGGATATCCTTTCCAGGTAAACATATGATAGACATCGTAAGTAGTAGATGCCGAAAACTTATCTTTCTTATAGATGAAATTAAACCCGACTTTCGTACTATAACCGCTTGCCAGGTTATAATTGCGCTCCTCCACCCTGTAATAATCACTGAGAGCACCTCCGAGAAGAATCCCATTCAGATGAGCATATCCGTCTATATCCCAACGTTTAAGCAGTTTACGCTTATAGATAAATCCGGCACCAAACGAAGCCGGCGTACAAAACTTATAAGGAGTTTTTGCCGAAACGCGCGATATGGTGTCCGAATCATAGTAGTCAAAATGCTGATAAAGCCCCAAACTCAGATAGTGCTTTTTATTATCGACCAGTTCTCTGCCTGCCAGCCGTCCCACAATATTCAACTGTCCCAATATCGGTTGCGACTTCTGCACATTCAATTTTGCCTTCACAGAGAAATAATCATACGGCTTCCTGTCATCCGCATCAAAACGATCTCCATATTCTACATCCAGTTCGGTGGCAAACCCGACACCCTTATCAAAGATTTCATCTTCCAATTCAAGCGCACGCACTCCCATAGAAATATCCACACTAACATCGGGCACACCAAATTGCTTGCCCGATGTTAAGCGTCTTTTCCAGGCATCTCCGTTGATAATACGGGTAAGACCACGCATAGGAGAAACCACAAACGAGGCAAATTCCAGCCCAAAACGGGAAACACCGGTCTTCCGGTCATCGAGAATAAGATCGGAAGTTCTATAGAACACTTCGCCCAATGCCATTCCGCCAATCGGTGTCGCTATGATATCGTTGGCAGAAGGATATTCACACTCCATAAACATCTCCCACATGAAACTCCCGCCGAAAGCATACAGGCCTGACTGCCAGTAATTATATCCATTCGAGCGGGCGGCATTGAAGTACAGACTGCCATGATAAGGATGCATGAACATATTTGTACCCATGGCATCATTATCCCAGACAAAGCCATGCTTAATATTTTCCTTGATTGTATGCATATCGATATAAGCAAAATCCGCTTTCCGGATGTAGCGGTCGAAAGCCCAGACGCCCATATTGACGCCAAACGCCATCGCTCCCGCACGGATTCCTCTCTTTTGAGAATAATAGGAAATATCCAGTGAATCAGCTGCCTTTGGGCTAGCAATCTGATGTCGTATAGCCAGTTGAGGATAGGCTAAACTAGTAAATATCAAAGATATAAACAGGAAAAATACTGACTTCTTCATGCCACAAACATAGATAAAAAAGTCGAGTTTTATATCTTATGACAGGAAGATTCCCTCTAATCGGACAATATTATTCTTTTTTTGACCAATGAGGTTTCTCCCGTTAAACATACAATTTGTATCTTTACACCATCCTTTAAAAAAATGCCAAAATGAATATTGAAGAGTTCAGAGAATACTGCTTATCACTCAATGGCGTCCATGAGAGGATGCCGTTTACCGATGTACCCGACCCATATAGCCGCGACGTACTCTGTTTTTATGTAGCAGATAAATGGTTCTGCTTTGTAAACATCGAAATATTCGACTTCTGCTGTATTAAATGTAATCCGAACGAATCACTGGAATTACAGGCTGCGTATCTGGGCATAAAGCCGGGATGGCACATGAATAAGAAGTATTGGATCAGTGCCTACTTCAATCAGGACGTTCCGGACGAGAAGATACGGGAACTGGTACAGAAATCTTATGATATCGTTGTGAAAGGCTTGCCAAAGAAAGTACGGGAGGAGATTGTCTCAGCAGCCAAAGAATAAAAAAGCCTGTAAATCAAGGATCTACAGGCAATAAAGAATACTCGTACTCGAAGCGGGACTAATATAGTTATATTCAAACATATTAAAACACATTTATAATTACCTATAATACAATCTAATAAAGCACTTAAAGAACGACACAAAAGTAATAAAATGTAATAGAATAACAAATAATTGCCCGTAAATTTGCCCGTAAAATTAGTTCTCATTATATTTGCCATAGATAAAAAATAAAATTATGGCAACTTATAGATTTGAGTTAAACGATAAACCGTCAAGAAATGGAAAATATTCCGTCTTTTTACGGGTGACAGTAAACGGGATCAGAAAAAAGCTAAAGACCAGTGTAGAAGTTAACAGAAAATCCGATTGGAATCCTACCCCCAAAGGTGATAATTGGATCAGACCTTCAGAACCAAATTCTAAAGCTTGGAACATGATACTATCCAAAACTATAGAGAAAGCCAAAGAAACCTATCAGGAACTTGCAATCGAAGGAGTGGTTACATCAGGAAAAATCATATCAGGAATGAATGCAGAAGCAAATTCATTTTCCTTTATTAGCTATGCAGAAGAATATGCACAACGTACCTATGAAGCCGGGGAATACCGAACATACACCAAATACATAACTCTTCTCAATAAATTAAAGTTTTTCATAAACGGGGTCACCCCAGCTGCAATACCTTCAATTCCACGCAACGGGAAAGAACTAGAAGAATATTTGAAGAGATTAAAGAAGGATTTACTTTTTAACGAGATAAATCTATCTTTCTTAAACAAGTTTAAAGCATATCTAAAGAAAGTTCCCAACTCTAAAAATTCTTCTCTAACCTTACACCCGAATACTATTAGTAAACAATTCGATAATTTCAAAAGCCTTTACAACAAAGGAAGAATAGAATTAAGAGAGAAAGGACTATCTCTTAAAAACAATCCTTTTGATGATTTCGAATGCGAAACCATTGATACAAACAAAGAAAAATTAACTATTGAAGAAATAGAATCTTTAAAAGCCTTACAGTTAGAAGAAGGCAGTTTAATATGGCATACTAGAAATTGTTTTCTATTAGCTTTTTACTGCGCTGGGATGAGAGCTGGGGATTTAATACAATTAAGGGAGAATAATATAATATACGAAAATGGAAGATGGCGGATAAGCTATCGTATGGACAAAACTGGAACATTAAAAGAAATACTTCTACTCCCTGAATCAATGGCTATTATTATGAAATACGTAGACTTGAATAGCCGAACATCGAAATATATTTTCCCCTTGCTTGATAATAAAGCGCCATACGCAAAAGCTGCTACCTGGGAAGAAAAAGAGCAACTCCCCTATGAATTAAAGAAGATGTTGCTTCAACATACCAACAGTAAAAACAGCTTATTAAACAAGTATCTAGGAAAATTAGGAGCATTGGCGGGAATCGAAAAGAAGATTTCCATGCATATAGCCCGGCACTCATTTGCTAATATAGCGAGACAGAAGAAAGCTAACGTTTATGACATCAGCAAAGCTTTAGGACATACTAGTTTAAAGATAACAGAAACGTATCTTTCCAAATTTGATACAACAAGTCAAGACGAAACAATGGAACAAGTATTTGACACCAACAGTATTGATGAAGAATTATTAATAAAACAACTTCAGGGGATCGCTCCTGATAAATTAAGGGATATACTTAAAAGAATTGAAAAATAAAAAGATATAGATATGGAAGATGAAACGAGCAAAAAAATAGCAGAGCTTGCATTTGAAGCGGCCATGAGACAAAGATTCATACACCCTCCCAAAGACACCCTATTGGTTACTGGAGGGAAAAGAAAAATCAATTTTACACTCCCCCCTGAAGAGCTTGAAGAAATTAAAAAGGAAGAAGAGCAGCATCAAGAATCCTTTTTACGTATTTTGTTAAAATCCCCATTTGAAGAATATGCAAAAGATATCTATCAAGCACTATCACAAATAAGGTATGCAAATGTTGAATTTTTAAAAGAATCAAGAAGGAAAGAAGTATTAGCTCACTTTCAGAAAGAGCTAGAAATCGCTACTGCCTTATTAGTATGTAAAACAGACACAAACGGAATCATCATCAGCAGTGCAAAAAAAAGATGCAAACTCCCCACTTTTTTAAAGCAGAAAATAGAAATGGCATTAGAATCTGAATATAAAGATGCCGATTTAGATTCTAGTCCTATGACCTACGATGAAGCAAGAGAAATACTTGAAAACGATTTATCCGAAGATGTGCATGACTTTATAGATAACTATTGGAGAGAATATGCGATAGAAGCTGGACTAAGTGCAGAAGAAATAGCGGGTGGATATAGCTATGATGATATCGATGATGATATGATAGAATATTATAGATCAGGATATTATTTAAAGAGAGAGATTACCATCGAACAAATTCAAGAGACTATAAACGAGTTAAAAGATTGGATAAAAGCTAAACAAAGAAAGGGCGCCCCAAGAACTAACGAAAGACAATACTCTGCATTGTTAGTCTTTATAAAATATGGTTGCAAAAAAAAACATGAACATCTAGGATATGCATATGAATGTTTAGATCATTGGGGCTTTATTGAAGATGAAATAAAAAACGGATGGAACAAAACAAACAAATACGCTAATATTCAATACATGAAAAGGTTATTTGATGAGTGTACAAACTATAAATTAGTTATCAAATCAGATACCAATTACCAGATGTCATACTAAATAGAACATAAATAATAAATACAGTCCTATTAATGTTCTAATAATAGAATATTAATAGGCTTTTTGTACACCATAATGTTCCATTTTTAGAACATTATGGTGTATCACTTTCTACGATTAAGTTCTACAAAATGCTATCAATAAAGCAATTACATCATATTACATTTGCATCACAGCAATCAGAATTAAGTTTTAACCTGTAAATATATGATGCAAATGGTAAATGAAAGTAATGCACCGGCCCCCCTCTCAATGGCGGTAGTTCCACAATCTTTTCTTAATGGATTGATGGACGAAGTAAGAGAAGTAAAAAGCCTTCTTCAAAAGAAATCAGAAGAAGAAGTTAATAGCCAATGGATAGAATCCACCCAAGTAAGAAAAAGACTTGGAATATCGGCTAAAACTTGGCAAACCTATCGAGATGAAAGAAGAATCCCTTTCAGCCAGTTCGGGCGAAAAATCTATGTGAAACGTGCCGACTTAGAGAAATTCATGGAGGATCACTACATAGATACCACTAAATAAGAAAGGGGGTGACTATGGAAGAAAAGAAAAAGGCAGCCTCAACGACCGCCAATCTCCTCCACGACAGGAGCAAAGATAGCAAATCATCCCGAATAATCCAACAGGTACGATCTATTTTCTTATCTGGCCGAAAAGTAACGGCAAAAGAAATCAACGCTGAAACAAATTCAAATGATGCCAGACGTGTAATCTCCACTCTCCGTAATGATGAAGGCTGGGACATTAAAGACATTCGTCTGGACGATAGAAGAAAGCTATATTGGTTAGAGCCGGACCGGCAAATGCCTATTGATTGGAAAGGAGGTATCAATGAGTAGAAAATCATTTGTACTTTATACAGAATGGGAAAATACATTTCATAGACTACCAAATGAACTTGCAGGCAAACTCATTAAAGTAATATTTGACTATGTCCGTACTGGAGAAGTCCCGCAAATAGATAATGCCGTAGTGGATGGGGTATTTTCTGTTTTTCAACCGTCTATAGACCGTAATATAAGCAAGTATGATGCTGCCATTGAGCAGCGCAAAGAGGCAGGAAAGAGAAGTGCTGAAAAACGCAAACGAGATGCAACGACCGTTGACGAGAGCGAACGAGATGCAACGACCGTTGAAAGTCGTTTACGGACGTCAACTGTAAGTGATAGTGTAAGTGTAAGTGATAGTGTAAGTGATACTCTCTCTCTTAATGGAGAGAGTGTGAGAGAGGGAGCGAATAAAGTTTTCGATCTTCAATCAATCAAAGAGCAACTATTATCCGACCAAACATGGAAAGAATCTGTCTGTATGCAATCTACTTTAGGCGTATCTTTCATTTCTATGCTTCCCGACCAGTTAGATAAGTTCATAGCTTATATCGTTTCAATCGGAGAAGAACGGAGTATATCGAATATATCGGATGCAAAGAGAAGGTTTACTTATTGGTGGCAGAATCACGGAAGAAAGGAGGTACAGGATGAAAACAAACAAGTCTATATTGTCCCCAATTAAAGGAATGCCACATACACCCGAAGCAGAACAGGCTGTTATCGGTTCACTTCTTAGCTTTGGCGGTGACAAGGTATTCGATGCCATATCTCCCGAATTAAACAAAGATATGTTTTATGATAACCGGTATGCCATATTGTATGATGCTATCCAGTCGCTTTATGCAAACAATAAACCGTGTGACATAGTATCGGTATCAAATGAAATCCGTTCAATGGGTAAGATTGACGAAGTGCCACTCCATTTCATCGCAGAAACTTCCAATTATGGATATGATTCATTTCATGTTGTAGAGCATGCCCTGATGGTAAAGCAGAAATACCTGCAACGGAAGGTCATTGAATTATCCCATATACTCCAACAACAAGCCTATGACGACACGGAAGATATCGGCGATATCCTTTTCAATGCAGGGAAAGCCTTAGAGCAAATGCAGCAGGATTTAATCGGGCAAAGTGAATCCCAGTCATTTAAAGACATTGCACAATCCGCATTAAAAAACATAGAGAGGAAGATGGGGATGTATAGCAGCGGGCAGCAGACAGGGATAACAACCGGATTACAGGACCTTAACGATATGAATTCCGGTTGGCATGGTGGCGAGTTGATAGTATTGGCTGCACGTCCGGCCATGGGAAAAACTGCTGTTTCTCTACATTTTGGAAAGTCAGCAGCTAGACAAGGTATTCCGGTAGTCATTTTCTCTTTAGAAATGGATTCTGTCAGCCTGTATGAACGTTTCATTGCTTCAGAATCCAATGTACACCCCAGCAAATTAAGGTCCGGAAATATAAGCCAAGATGAGCTACTGCAAATAGATAAGGCAATAGGAGGAACTTTATACAGCTTACCGATAACAATAAACGATAATGCAGCTATAGGTATGAGTTACATCCGTGCGATGTGTCGTTCATATCATCAGCAAAATAACTGTGGGATGGTGATAATAGACTATCTACAGCTGATAACCGAAAGCTCAAATGGGACAAGAAACAGAGAACAGGAAATAGCCCGGATGTCCCGGGAAGCAAAGATTATCGCTAAAGAATTGAATGTACCTGTTATCCTTCTGTCACAGCTCAACCGGGAAGTAGACAAGCGGACAGATAAGAAACCTATTCTTGCTGATCTTCGGGAGTCAGGAGCCATTGAGCAGGATGCGGACATGGTTATTTTTGTTCATCGCCCGGAATATTACGGGATTAGTATAAAAGATTCATCCGGACATGAGATTTACAACTATGGTGAATTGATTATAGCCAAGCATCGAAACGGTTCTGTCGGAACTGTCAAATTCAAACACAACGGTTCCCTTACAAAGATATTCGACTACGATACGAAAGGTTATACAGAAAACAATCCTTTCTAATGAACATTGATTTTATTGTCTAAGTATTTAGTAGATTAAGAAAGATGAAAGCAATAATAGATCATAATCCGCACATTGCACTATCAGACCTAAAAGAGCTGTTCAGGCTTTCTGAAGGATCGGCTAGTTTTACTGCCAATGGAGTGCAATACACTATCGTTTTTTCGCTAGAGGAACAAATATGCGTCTTTTTATGGGAGTATAATGGGAAGAAAAAGCAGGAGAAGATAGAGTTAAGAAAAGAGCCCAGTAATTTAGGACAGGGCTATGTGTGGTATTTTGTTTGTCCATACACAAGGCGCAAATGTCGCAAACTATTTTTAGACGAAAATATCATAGCAAGCCGGTACGCATTTAATCATGTCTATAGTGTCCAAATGGAAAATAAGCAAAATATATTCTTCCGCAAGTTAGGCAAGTTGGATGATCCTCGCAAGAAGTACGGGAAACCATTATACCGTGGGAAAATAACACTCTACGGTAAAAAAATACAGAGGTACAGGAAAAGACAGCAAATCATCAATGAAAACATATGGAAGTATATTCCTTCATTCATGTTCAATAAAACAAAGAAAAATCTATGAAACTAAGAGAATATCAAAATAACATCGCTATCCAGGCGGCCAATAAGCTAACAGCTTTCGGATGCTGCTACCTATCGATGGAATGCCGGACAGGGAAAACGCTCACGGCTTTATATGCCGCTGATAAATTCAACGCAAAAAGAGTTTTATTCATCACCAAGCTAAAAGCCATCCCCAGCGTAAAAAACGACTATATCGCATTACAACCATCTTTTAAGCTGGAAGTTGTCAATTTTGAAAGCAGCCACAAGGTGACAGGAAAGTACGACCTTGTGATAATTGATGAAGCCCATTCACTGGGAGCATATCCCAAGCCAAGCAAGCGTACACAGGAGATAAGGACCATTTGCGAAGGTTTGCCCGTGCTTTATTTGTCCGGCACACCTTCACCCGAAAGCTATTCACAACTGTATCACCAATTCTGGGTATGCAGCAAATCACCGTGGAAAAGCTATAAAAGTTTCTATAAATGGGCGAAAGAGTACGTATACACACGGCAGAAGAGAGTAAACGGGTATCTCATAAACGACTACTCATGCGCCAACAAACCAAAGATAGACAATGATACTAGAAACCTGTTTATCTCTTACTCCCAGGAACAGGCGGGATTTGAGGTGAATATCAACGAGCACATATTACAGGTACAGATGGAAGACAGGACCAGAGAATATATCAGGAGATTACAAAACGATTTGGTTGTAGACATCAACGGCTATACTGTTCTAGGAGATTCACCGGCAAAGCTTTTGACTAAATTACATCAACTATCTTCTGGGAGTGTAATTTCCGAGAATGGCGAGCATTTGATATTTGACAGCAGTAAGGCGGATTTTGTGAAGAGCTATTTTAAAGACCGGAAAATTGCATTGTTTTACGTGTACCAATCCGAAGCGGAGTTATTGCAGTCTGTCTTCCCGAACTGGACGGACAGCCCGGAAGAGTTTCAAGTCTCATCAAACAAAGTCTTCATATCGCAAGTTCGCCGGGCACGGGAAGGTGTGAGACTTGATACAGCAGATGCTTTGATTTTCTTTAATCTCGAATTTAGTTATCTATCATACGAGCAAGGCAAGAACCGTCTAGTTTCAAAAGAACGTACCAGCCCGGCAGACGTTTACTTTCTTTGCTCTGACTGCGGGATTGAAAGCAAGATACTGGAAGCGGTACATGGAAAAGAATCATTCACTGCCTCGTATTACTTCAAACGTCAAAACAAAAGTAGATGATATGGCAGAGCTGGAAAGTAAGATACAAAGCCGGATCATCAAACGGTTAGAGGCAGAAGGTTATTATGTGGTTAAATTGATTCTCACGAATAAACCGGGTATTCCTGACCTGTTATGCCTAAAGAACGGGAAAGCGTCATTTATCGAAGTGAAAAGGCCGGAAGAAAAGCCCAGGCTTTTGCAAGAATACCGGATGAATGAATTAAGAGACCTAGGTTTTGAATGTGAAGTAAGAAGAGAATGAACTACCGAAATCTGACAGGCAAAATATATTCAGCCAAAATAAGACGAGCGAAAACCACTTTCGCCTGCTAGATGAGTAAGAGTACCCAAAAGAATAGATTATCATTTTCGTTCACCTTAAAATGAGCGAGAGCAACATTTAAAAGTTATGGAAGCAATTAAAGAATTAAAGAAAGAGTTCATTAAGAACAAAGAGCGATTTATCCAAATCGGATATAATCCCCAAACTGAAGTTTACTTATACAAGCGTATATTTCCAGGAGGAGCAATCGTTTATGAAGTGTTCAAACGCAAGATAAATAAACGGTTTAACTGTGTTAGCTATCCCAATAACAATGCCTTTGGTTTTTGGGCTTTGACATTCCCAAAAGATGAGCAAGCGAGATATTATTTAGATAATGGGTTTATAAAACCCTCGTAGGCTTATTTTAAAAAGAACCATTTAAGCAAACGCCCATCAAGCAAGGGAAAGTATTGCCGGATAGGTGTTTGTCTAATCGTTGCAAAAAGAATTAGATAACAAATATTTTATTAACCAATTTAATTTTTAAGTTATGAAACAGAAAGAATTTTATGGAAAAGGAGAAAAGCATGTTTATGTAAGAAAAGGTGATAACGGTGAAATCCTTGTGACCAAAACAAAGAACGGGGAACTCATAACGGAAGAAAATACCGTACACCTTGATGCGGAAGAAGCCCGTAAACTGGGGATTCAGTTACTAAAGCTAGGAACCGAACCGCTTGAAGGTGAATATGAATTGAAAACCGATATGGAAACTATTTCTGTCTGCCAAAGGATTAACCCAGACGATACACCGTGCAACACCGCTTGCATTGTGATTAACGAAAACGAGGATGCTAGGGAATTTTGGGAGAACAACGGACTGGAACCGAATTTCGACATAGAAGGAGAATCCCTTGAAAAACTGATTGCGTTATTGGCAAAGATTGTATGATTACTAACAAATTCAAGGCCAAGCAATGAACATTAAAAATTACAGAGTAGAAGATGTTGGTATAGGATTAGGGCTTTGTACCGGCAAAGATTTTATTCCTGTTTCATACGCTGAAGGGGAAGAGTTAGCTAAACACCTACGTCGTACCATCCCGCTAAAGACTAAGACAATTATGTATGAACACCCGGATGCGGGATTGATTGAGATTCTCCGGGAAGATGCTATAAAAATGCTGAAAACATTAGACAGCATCTCCTGATTCGGAAACAAAAAAAGATGTTTAATATTTTAATTTTAGAATTATGAAAAATAAAGTTTATTCGATCGAGAACCAAGACGGTTTAAATTTCAGTGTACAAAAGACATTACCGTGCGCCATTACGCACAAGGGAAAGGAAAGGTTACCCGAACAGATTACTTTTCTTTTTGGAGAAATTGATCCTGAATCAGATTTGACAGAAGATAACAATTTGGTATGTAGTATCAGTAAGGAAGAAGCCGTTAATTTGGCAATTCGCTTACTAAAACTTAGTACGGAGAGAGTACCGGAAAATGGGTTGGCGTTTCACAACTTTTCGAGACATGATTTTTCTATTCTTCACGCAAAAGAAGATGGCGTACATATTGATGAACCGATTTTCGAAATCGGGAATCTGGAGGCAGACGATATTGCGGAAGATGGAACCATCTCCGTATGTCTGACTAACGAATCAGCAAAAGAGTTAATTAAAGCGTTGGCAAAGATTGTATAACCCAATACCGGGCAGGGATGCTTTATTGATTCTCTGCCCGGAATAAACCTATAGAATTTATGAATAAAATAAAACTTATGTAGCTATGTACTTTAGATGTCAGATTTTAATAAATGGAATATCCTACGAGGCAACGGATGATCTCAAGAACTGGGATGATTTTGAACTTGCTTATAAAAGAAGTAATTATGACGGAGTACTTCGTTCTTTTAGCACTAAATTTGAGCTTGTAAACCGATCATATAGCTTGCTTAAGGAAGAGTTTTCAAAGAATTATCTTTCTTCTAATGCCGGTATAGCATTCTATAGAAGAAACAATAGTTGGAACTGGGATAAGGTATTTCAGTGTGCTTTGGATTTCTCTACTTATTCAGATGATGGTTATGTAATTTCAATCAATGCTATTGATAATACATTAGCCGCTATTATTAATGCAAAGAAGAGCATTCAATATGAGTATCTGGTAGCCGACCTTGAAACTCGCAATCTAAAGTATGATAGAATAGATATGATAAATTCTGTAAATTGGTATGTTACAGGAGAAAATGTAGAAGGAAGTGCAGATGTGAAAAATCAATTCGCAGGTGCAACTTATAATGCTATACCCTTATATTATTCAGAGGAAGAAATTTTTCGAAATACAAAGGTGAAATATAGTGATATTCCAGGTGGAGATGTTCAGGTAAGGTCTGGATTTATTCAAGCAATAGAGCCTGTTGAAGTAACTCTAAATATAAATATGTCTTTCATAACTGACACCCTGGAATCTGACAACACAAGAATTGTATTGTTTAAAAATGGGGTGATTTACAATGATATGAAATGGTATAACAATGGTTCTGATTTAACAAATATAGATGAAAATATAAAAGTTAAATTATCTCTTATTGGTTCATCTAATATTGGTGATAATCTTTCACTTGGTATATACTCTAATAAAGATATTTACAATGTCACTTTTAAAGAATGTAAAATTAAATGTTCTTGGAGTGAAAAAGCATTACCTGTTGGTATTGACGTAATTTCTCCCCAAACAATCCTGTCCAAGCTATTGGACAGCATGACAGAAAACACAATAGAGCACGAAGGGGTTATCGATGTTACACTCCCATCATCTGGTGGGATCGATCCAATTAAGTTTAACCGATTATTAGAGAGAACGTATATCATGGCTGCCGAAAGTTGCCGAGGACTGCCTAAAGCTAAAATATACACCTCTTACAAAAAGTTTTGTGAATGGATGGAAGCTGAATTCGGCTATGTCCCCGTTATAAATGAAAATACTGTAACTTTCAGGCACCGTGATAAACTGTTTAGTTCAACGGTAGTCAAGGATTTGGGAACGGGAATAAACGACTATGAGTTTTCCGTAAATGATTCTCTAATCTATTCCTCTGTGAAGGTCGGATATGATAAGCAGGATTATGACAGTATCAATGGACGTGATGAGTTCCATTTTACTAACGAATTTAGCACAGGCTTAAAGATTGCAGACAATACACTTTCCTTGATAAGTCCGTATCGTGCCGATGCCTACGGAATAGAGTTTTTGGTTCAAAAACGAGGAGAAGACACTACTGACAGCGATAGCGATAATGATGTATTCTTTGTAGATTGTGTAGAAGATACTTCTACCGGAACATTGGAATTAAACAGGCCATATTCTGAAAGTCAGCTTTCCGGCTTGTTAAGTCCGGACACTATATTTAATCTCAATTATTCTCCACGCTTTATGCTGGAAGCTAATAAGGCGTATATAGGCGCATGTACTAACATGCTTAAATTTACTTCTTCTGACGGGAATAGCGATGTTTCTATAGATGGAGTAAAGGAGACGGATGATTTTTCAATCCCTGAACGATTATTTACGGTATCAGAGGTTGAAGTAGAGACTGGCGATATTAGTGCTCCAGATGATTTGCTAGGGTTGGTGTCTTTAAATAATAAAGGGAGAATCATTACAGGGTATATCAAGCAAATAAAATCCTATATTGGTAAAGCTAAATCATCCTCTTATACACTGATCGTAAAGGATATAAAAAGTAATCAAAATGGAGGAACATTCGTATAAAGTTTGTACAATTTGTAATGTAGTGTAGTGCGACACTATACTTCGTTTTGACGAAAAGAAATTTGCCGTAGTAAAATTCCCTGTTGTCTCTCTTGATAGCAGGGGATTTTTGTTATAGTATTGCCTACTATTGACAATTAATAATAGTGTGTTTATATTATGCGAAAACGTACAAAAGCAAAAACAAGATATAAGCCTTACAGATATTTTCTGATTAAAAGGTGATTGAGAATTACCTTATATATGAAGCGGAAGCCATAGATGAGGCTGTAAAAATGGTAATACGGACGTTTTAAAATAAATCATTTGCTATTGTCGGGTATAATATCTAATTTTGAACGATTCTAAATAAAGAGCGTATGAAGCTATACGCAACCGTTGCCATTCGTTCGGGGTATTCTAATTTGGAATACCCCTTTTTCATGCCTTCTATTAGCTTTTTCTGTTAAAATCAAATCAAGAATAAGCTCAAAAACAAGGATAAGATTAGGATAAGGGTAAAACAAAAAATGGTAAGGTTTTGGTAAGGGTAATTAAGTAAATCACGGCAAGATTACGGCAAGGGTAGTTTGATAAATAACCCAAAGGTTACTCAAAGGAAAATCTAAATCCGTAAATTCTACATATGTAAATTCCGGAAACTATGGTTTATGATGTCAATAATTCAATTAATGATAGCAACAACAGGCCGTAATGATTAACGGACGCAACTTTGCGCTGGTTAAATATACCTTCTCGCTCCTCATTTTCGAGGAACGACCAAACCAAAAGCGCATTCGTCCCGGTCCTGTTAGGGGCGCCAATTTTGACGTGTCTCCTTTGCTATTTTGGGCAAGCAAGTTCCGGTAAGTTTATATTCATTTGCTGGTCTGCCGTTTTTAGGGTTTTCGCCAAAAATGTTGGAAACTTGATTACGAGCGATGAGCAAAGATGCGCAGCAAGTTTTACGCAAAAATGCGGAAAACTAACATCGGTTGAAAATGAAATTCACCCCATCCGCAGTTAATCTAAATAAATTATCTCATTAGAGAACAGAATGAGGTTACCCGAACCTCTAAACTTCGGTAATCATTCTTTGACTTATTGGAGGTACTACTAAATAAAATACAAAAAAACGTCTATTCTATATACAGAAATTCAATGAAATTATATATCTTTGCGGCAAACAAAAGGTCTTTACTGCAATAAAGACCAATTGCAAGTGGCGCACCACTTAAATAAATTCATTTTTATGACTGCAAAAATAGAAAATAAAATCGAAAAAAGAAAGCGAATAAGCAAAGAAGAGGCTCTTTCGCTACTTGATGAGTATCATCAAGATTTGTTCCAGGCCTATTGGGACGGCATTGACAAATACAATATTGAAATAAATCAGACTATTCCTGAAGCGAGAGTACGACTAAACTCAGTATTGCTTAATGCTAAATTGACGGAAAGTTTCATTCTGCATTTTCCTGACAGATGGAGTACTGGGAAATATGGTAGAATCATATTTCGTTGGGAAGGTTTATCAATGCTAATAAAGAAGCTAAATAAGAATGGGAAACCTTCTTATATACCAACTTTGCTATCCGAATCAATTGTCAGCCAATTGCAGCAGCCTTTGTTTGAAGATGATTCTTTCAAAGAGGACGCAATTTTGATATTCGGATACACCAAAGATAAAGATGGGCAAATAGTAAACCCTAGAATTGTTTATTATGATAATGCGCCAATATGGATTATTGACAAAAATGACATAATAAGCAAGCCTGCTTCTCATGGGACTCTTGCTGACAGTGTGGATGTCAAACTCAAGGAGCAAAAAGACGAAAAAAAGAAAGCGGAGTAGCAAACAAGGAGCGCCACTTGTTTGTTAATTTATAAATATAATTTAGATCATGAGAAATTTGCAACTGGCTTTTGCACGCCAATATAGAAGATTTACACAAACTGGTCTTGCCGCAAAGGTTCCCGGTTTATCACAGTCCAACTTGTCTAATTATGAAAAAGGACTTGGAACGCTATCTGACGATCTTCTTGAGCGGATTATGTCCGTTCTGAATTTTCCTTTTGGTTTTCTTGATTTAAAGATTGTAAATAATGTGGACTGCAAGCACTATCGAAAAAAAGCAAGTGTAAAGGCTCAAGATAGAGATAAAATAGACCGGTTTATTTCACTTTCAGCATATTGCTTTGATTGGATGGCTGAATTTGTTGATTTCCCAGATTTTAAATTCAAATATATCGATGTTGATTCTGGAACGACTCCCGAAGAAATAGCTTTGTATGTGCGTAGACAGTTTTCCCTTGGCATTGCGCCAATAGAAAATATATGTAATTTCTTGGAAAGAAATGGTATACCCATATTTTTCTGGGATTGCGAATGTGACGAATTCGATGGTGTTTCTTTGATAACTGACAGAGGGAATCATCTTATTATTCTTAATAAGAATATGAGTAATGATAGAAAAAGGTTTAGCTTGGCTCATGAACTTGGACATATAATTATGCATCAATGTTATGACTTTTTTATACCAGAAGTCCGTAATAAGGAAAAAGAAGCAAATCGTTTTGCTGCAGAGTTTATTATGCCTTCGCAAGGCATAAAAGGTTCACTTATGAATATAAAATTCAGCAATCTTCCTACTCTTAAAGCATATTGGCTAACATCTATGGCTTCAATCATATATAGGGCTAAAACCTTAGGGCAAATAGACGATGTCAAGTATATTATGCTTCGGAATGAACTGAGTCGTAGAGCATGGCTAAAGACTGAACCTTATGACGTGTTTCTTGATGAACCAATTGTTATAAAAAAAGCATATAGCCTAATCACCGAAAGCGTTGGATATGAAAACGAACAAATATCAAGACTCTGTAAAATACCATTGGATGTTGTAGAGGAGGTGTTTAATTTCCAATCGAAAATTATTTCATTAAAATTGAAAGTGTCATAGTTGACGGATAGCATAAAAAAGCGGTACTTCCTAAAGTCACCGTTTTTTTTGTGTCTGAGCGGATAAAGTTTAGGCACTTTTTATTTAACTAATAAATAGATAATCAGAATAATATAAAAGGCGATTATTCTCACCTTTAAATATGGTTTGAGCACACATTTTAAATACCCGGAATTCCGGGTATTTACTTGCAACTTGTGAATATCATGCTCCATAATTTTGTGGAGCAAGAATATCAGTGATTACTATAACTCGCTATCCAAACTACAAAATTATAGTTTGGCTGATTTTCAGACGGTACGGGAAAAATACGAGCGTCAAATGTTTCGCTCTGACGGGCTTTTGTCTGTTGATTAGTAAATATCCGTTCAAGGAAAGAAAATCGAAAATTCGGCAAATATGAAGGCAAAACGGACATATTATCGTCGTAACATTGGAAGCCTCAATAAAGGTGCTAAAATCGCACTTTAAAGGTAATTGTGAGTTACGTTTTAAATACGGTTTGAACACGTATTTTAAATACGAGAATTATCGTGTTTCACCTTATTGCCTGAAAATGAAAAGCTGACCCAAACATTGTTTGTATCAGGTCAAAGAAGATTATCAATGAGACGGAAATTTCTGCCCACATGAAAAGGGTAGCCGGATTTTCGGCATACCCCTTCAAATTGCGAATGATATTGTGGAGGCTTCCACAAAATTGTGGGCGTTGACTCCCTTTATTATTCAACAGCATATTTACAGCACCTTAAATAATAATCACTTAAATTATTGATATTGACTATTATAGTACTTTTCATTTGTATAATTCTACAAGTGAAATACAATGCGAAATTAGCCTACCTTTAGTTTCTTATTGCCCTGGAATAAAGAATAATACTTTTTTCTAGCATTAGCCTTTTCTTCATCTCTCACTCGCTTTCGTTCCGAATCAATTCTTTTCGCCGATATTGCATCTACTAGCTCATTTACATTTTTCATCTTAGTACTTACGTAAGTTCTTCTATTTAATCCTATTTCTGTCACCATATTACGATCTTGAATTATATTTAATAGCTTATTATATTGACGTTTGGTAGTATATTTATCATATACTCTTTTTAAAGTCTCATCCTTTAGTAACAACTCCAGTTCCTCCTGGTTTATCGCTCCAAACATCCTACATTTTATCATTTCCGATGTTGTCTGGGCGAAATCCTTATCTCCAATTATAGATGAAATCCCCATGTACATAGCCCACATTGCACGATCATCTGCCGTCATGGTATCTTTTAGCTTATAGAGATTACTCATAACTTCCCCGTTCAATAGAACAAAAGAACATTTGTTTAAATCATACCTCATTTTATACTTTTCTACAGTACTAAGTGTATATTTTACTGTATTCGTTTTCAAGTTCAACATGTAAAACACTTGGCGTACTCTATACCATTCTAAAACCAGATCGTAAAATGATGGATTCTCTTTACTATAATCATTCAGATATTCAATCTCTAACTCTGGGGCAAAGTTCTCATTATCAAAGCCGTTATAATCCTCATCATAAGGGAATTTATCCATTTTATCGTATTCCTGTAGTAGTTTATCGGGTAATTCCTCTATTGACCTATAGATACAATAAACAAAGTCTTTGAGAGCATTACTTTCTATTATGTCAATCTTTCGAGACGTACAAAAGATTCCAATATCGTACATATCATTGATTGCTTCTTTTTCGTAGATCATACCTCTCAATAGCGATAGAGGTATTAGGATAAAAGGATTTTTATTCATATCTTTGTTTCGGTATTAACAAGAGGACATTCCGTCGTGATGATGTGGTGTCCTCTTTCTGTTTTATAATTGCAAAGGTAAAGAACAGTTTTTCTTATTCAAAAACAGAATAATAAATAGATGTTAAAAATGTACCTCTTAAATAAGTGCGTACCTATGCATGTACCTATGTGCGTACCTATGCACGTTCCTCATTAATAACTATATTTTTATAACTATATTACTAATAACTATTTTTTAAGGTTACATCATCAATTAAAAATTGACGATGTCCCCATCTAATAAAACATGATGGCGAACAAAAAACAGATAAATCAAGGGGGTAGATATTAAAAGCCCGTACATAGTTTACCGACTTGTACGGGCGTTCTCTTTTATCAAATCCTTATAGGTCTCTATTCAGGCTCATAACCTTCGTAATAGTAAGATTGTGTAATGCCTTTAAATATCACCTCTCTATCATCTACTTGGTTGGTTAGCCCTTGATGTAGCAAAGTTCGTAGTTCTAGGTCATTGATTGGACTTCTTTCCATTGCTTGTAAATAGAGAACCTTATCCACATTCTGCCAATCAATCACCATGCCAAGACGTTTCTTTAGAATCATATCAAGCCAAATACGCATAGTACGGCCATTTCCTTCCATGAATGGATGAGCAATGTTCATCTCAACGTATTTGGCTATGATCTCATCGAATGTTGTTTCCGGCATCTTCTCTATTACCGGGAGCATCACGTCCAGATACATACAGTTGGCGAATCGGAAGTTTCCTTTTGATATATTGAGGGTGCGGACCTTTCCAGCAAAGTCATACAATCCCTCAAACAGATAGCGGTGTATGTCGCACAATCCTTTTACGGTTCCTACCTCGATACGGTCTATATCGCCAGTTTCAAACAAGGCATGAGCTTTTACAAGGCTCAACTTATCTATTTCATTTGTATTCATAATCAATCTACTTTGATATTGTTCTTCAGATAATCAACTACTTGCTGCAAACTATCAGCATCCTCTGGCTTGAAAATAAATTCGTCAAAATCTCCATAGATACTGCGATGTCCGAATATGTATTTTACGGCTTTCCATGTCCGTTTGAATATATTGGGTTCGGGTTTGAGATGCACACTGCAATAAACCTCCTTATCGTCCGTGAAGTAAGTCATTACAAGTTGATGCTCCACATTATTACAGGAGCAAATGAATAATTTATTGACTGTATCTTCCATGTCATTCTGCTTTAATGCTATAAAACAATTTCTCCACTTTCTATTCTATCCAATAACCGGGGCAAACCCGATACGTTACTGATATTATAGTTAGTGCTTTACTTCTTTTTTGCCCAAAAGTCATGAGTTTTATTCATCATGTCAAATTCAAACTGCTTACCTTTCTTCAGCTTTTGCCATTCTCCATAACCCAATTCTTCAGCAAGTTTAAAGAACCCATCACCTTGTTCCATGTTCCTACTCACTACGACTGAAGATAATAGTGGGTGTCCTAAATCGTGCTCAAAAGATGAAATGCTACCTAATATATGACCTATCTTTCCTCTATCAGCAGGGATATTCATATCCAACTTTAATGCAGCCTTTCGGCATAATTCCGTATAATAGATTATCCCACGTGTAGAAGCTACAGAAATTAATATTTCTCGTACTCTTTCTTCTTCCTGTGTTAATTTCGTTTCCATATCATTTCACTTTGATATTAATCCTCTTTCTGCTTTAGCTCCAGCTTAGCACCGCAGTTAGGACAACGTATTGCATTATCCAGTTCATCAGCAAAAAAGTCTCCAACCTTACACCCTATAACATTTGCAATCTTTTGAAGGGTGTCAATAGTAGGGTTATTGTTGATAGATTGAGACAAGGCCCCACGAGTTATTGACTTACCGTTTTTACTTTCCCATTCGTTCGCTATACGTTCAATAGTATATCCGTGCGCTTTGATTACTGATTTGATATCCATAACAGTTTATGTTTAGTTATTACTAACGGCAAAGATAAATATAAAAACAATATATAATTAGAAATAACTACTCATTAGTGACATTTTGACATGGTTTAACTAAATATTCATTATGCGTTAAAGATTAGTTAAATCTAACGAAACGCTTGTTTTTCGTTAGATTTAACTATACATTTGCGTCATCAAAATTAAATCAATAAATAAAAAAGATATGGCATGTTACGATTTAAGCAAGATAATGAAGAAAGCGCACAACCTTTACAAGAACGCTCATGCGAAGTACCCGACATTCGCCGATGCACTCCGTAAATCTTGGAGTATGGCAAAATTTGAGGTTAGAGTAGCGGAAGAGCGCCAGGCAATAGAAGCGGAGACAAAAGCACGTGAAGCAAAGGTACGTGAAGAAAACGAGCAAGCCGCTATTAGTTCGGTTCTCCTTCGTGCACAAATCGAAGCCGACCGGATCAGAAGAGAAGCGGAAGCCAAAGCGGAACGCATGAAAGGTGAGATAGCAGCACGAAAAGAAGGCATCTCTTACAATGAGTATCAAAACCGTATTAGTCGTGCAATGGGCTACGGGTGTGGTTCCTATTGTGGTGACTGATTTATCCATAAGTTGATTTGTTTTCATGGAAGTACTGGTCCGTGAGAATAGGTGCTTCTCTTTCACTGAATTATTAACCGGATGGGATCGTAAAACGCTACCCCATCATAAAATATACACTATGACAGAAACAAAGGTTTACAAGCTCCATGACAGTATTCATGTTGAAGCTTTTACAACGTCTTTAAGGATAGAAGGAATAAAGCATAATGTATTCGAATACGAAGAGTACACAGCAGTAGAAGTGACCGGCACACCATTAGAGATAATAAGAGCCTCCACGATATACCAACAGGCTATAGCCTTTAAACTATAACGAGATGGAGATAATGGAAAAAGGAGTAATACGAAAAGCATCACTCCCTACTAGAATCAATCCGGTAGTAGGCTTTTATTCTACCTTGATATTGATGTTCTTTCCACAGTTGGGGCAGGTGATAATTATACCCTTACTTTTAAACAGCTCTGACATATCAACGTTTAAAGCCTTTGATATTTTGTTCAATGTTTCATAAGTTGGGTTTCCGTTCTCACCTAAAGCACGGCTAAGGCTTGTTTGGGTTGTACCGATTTTATCGGCTAAATCACTAATAGTAATACCCTTTTCTTTTAATAGTTCTTTGATTCTTGATTCCATATACATATAGCTTTTAAGTTATAATACAAAGGTAAAGATTTATTTCGCAAACAATAGCATACAAGATATAAAACAACGTTAAATATATCATTAATGACATATTTTTATAGTGGTATATTTGCAGAGTTATATCTTAAAGGCTATATTTGCGCCAAGAAAAGAACATATAAGATATAATAAATACAATAACATGGAGATAATAATATTATTTGGATGCCTGTATTTAGGCTACCGGCTTTTCAAGAAGCCCGGCGAACACTTCTTTGATGTTTAATCAATTATGAACGTAACACTAATTATCTGTATCATCTTTCTTGCTTTCTGCGTATGGGATGAAATGTTTAACGATAACAATGGGAAACCAACAATATAATCAATATAAAATAATAACGCTATGGAATTTTCAGAAATTGGAGAAAAGTTTGAAGGTCTGACGGCAGACCAAGTTTGCGAACTGGCAAAGTTCGGTAAAGAGATTTTAAACCATGCCGGCATGTTCGGCTTATCATCAGGGTTGCTGAACTTGATTAAGGATATTATCAACGCAGATGATTATGTGTATGATGACAATAAGTGTACAATCGAGACACTTATACATATTATCAGCCTAGTTAATGATTTGACTGAAAAATGTTGGCATGAACGCAAAACCCCATTTGGGCTTACAGGGCTAAAAGATGATAATGAATACTTGGGATTAAAAGACGCAACCAGAATAGAAGCATTATAATAGATAAGTCAGGGGATTTCGGTCCGGCACTGAAGTTGACGCCATCAACAAAGACGCCCCGGTAACAATACGGTTACCGGGATTACATTTAAATAAATACGATTATGAACATACATCAAACATCACCTCGACCGGATTGCACCCACTTTGCCAAATGCGGCGAACGGTCTATAGCCTATTGCCGGAGATATGGTGCACGTGAATGTATTTCGTGCCGGCTGGTTAAACGGAAGCCAAAGAACCGGGTCATAGTGGACGGAGTAGAGCGGAAGAGATGCACACATTGCGGCAAGGTTCTTCCCCTTCACCGCTTCTATGATCGAACGGTGTTCCGGAACGGCAAAAGCTATCATCTAAAAACGTCATGGTGCCGGCTGTGTATGTCCGGTGCTCAATGCGAAAGGAATAAGAGAAAGTTAACCGGGGGAAATATTCCTTGGTTGAATACAAAACAATAACTTCTAAATATAATCGATTATGAAAACAAGAATCATTAATACAAGCACTGAACTCAAAAATGAGCCGAGTGCACACAAAAGAACTATGTCCTCCGTGGAGATTGCAGAAATGACCGGAAAACTACACCATCATATATTGCGGTCTATCCGAGCAATGGAACCGGCATGGGTGAAAATAGGTGGAACCAATTTTGGTTTTACCTCTTACACTGACCAATGGAATAGGCAAAAACCCATGTATCTACTCGACTACCGAGAATGTATGTACATCGCTACTAAGTTCAATGACGAAACCCGTGCAAAGTTAATCCTCCGTTGGGATGAACTAGAGAGAGAAGATAGGGCAAAAGAAAATGTCCTACCTGGACCTGGTCCGACAGATTCCGGAGCAGGTCATACGGTACATGAGCTTATCGAGTGGGTAAGCGCTTTGCAAAGGCTAGGCGGAGCGGATAAAGCCGCAACGCTGGGACTAATGAAAAAGATAGCGAAAGAACGAGGTTTGCCAATGATTGATATACCCGTTCCTACAGAGAACACCAGCCAGTCCATAAAACGGCCGATCATTGAGGAGATTACACCATCCCCTGCGAAAGAGGAGGAGAAATGCAAGCTAGTACGCAAAGCATACACTTTGACGGACCTATTAAAGAGCTACGGGAAAAGGTACACGCCGGCACAATTTAACCAGTTGCTTATAGAAAAAGGCTTCATGGAAATTCGCTACAAAAACGGGGAACCATATAAAGCAATAGCCTTAAAAGGGTTGAAGTACGGAGTGAATAGTATACGCACCGATTACCCGGACACGTTACAGCTTGTTTGGTATAGCGATACTTTCCCAAAGCTTGTAGAATTAATAGAAGAGCCAGACCCGTATTGGTAGAAATTTGTATCTCTGCGATCTATGGAAATAGGGACGGCTGTCAACGCAATACAAGGAGAACGTTACACAAAAGGTTTTCGTATTGTTGTATGATAGTCGTCCTACTTTGTACAGTCAATACTTTCTTATATCTTTGTAATCGAAATCTGAACTATCTTTTGAGTTGGTGCAAACTAAATCAATTCATTTATCGATATTTTATGCTTGTTTTGTGTTTGTATATTTATGTTGTTTCGTCGTGAGATGAGGCAGCATTTCTTATTTTACCCGTATTCCTTTCGGGGATTGTCATTTTAGGGCTTTCTCTTTTCTGATGATAGTTTATTCGTCCTGTGAAAGAAAACCGTTTAGGCGCAAACAGGATATTAATGTAGCCATCCTGTCGGTCTTAACTTATATACGGTAGCGAAGTAATGACGAAGTTTCAACAAGAAGAAATAATCGAATCGTTCAAAGTTATAAAATGGGACTCAAAATAGCTATGAAAATTTACTATAAAGTTACCACAAATCCGAACTAGAGAAAATTACAGCTAAAACCAAAGAAAAATAAAGGAAAATTTGCTTTTCTGTATGTTTGTATGTTATTTTGCTCACGAACATATAAACACACAAATTATGAAAAAAATATTATTTATTTTGGCAGTAATAATGCCTGTATTTTGTTATTCGCAAAACAAAGAAGAATCAAAGAAGTTGACTAAATTTGAGGAGTTTACATCAAAAACTGGATCTATTATGAAGTTTGTTGATGTAAAAATGCCCAATATTCCATTATTCTTTATGGGAAGTATTGAAACTGGAGTAAGAACTATTCTAAATAGTCAAGAAAACGCTTATTTTTACCGGATTGAGCAAGGGGAGACCTCAAAAAGTGTTGCTCATATAGCTATGATTGAATATTCTGACTTAGTTGAAGTAAACAAGGCGCTTGAAAAACTCGTAAGCGAGGTGGATTCTGATATTCAGAGCAATCCTGATTATTTGGAGAATAAATTTATAACTGAAGATGGCTTTCAAATAGGTTATTATGTATCTAAAGGCAAAGCTTCTTGGTATATAAAACTTGAAGAATATGGGTCAAGTACAGTTTTTGTTAAGAATGCAGAAGCATTAATATCTGCGTTTAAGAATGCGCAATCTAAGATTGAAGAATTAAAAGGTGCGCAATAAAACTAAAACACACAACATGAAGAAATTTTTATTCCCTTTAGTAGCGTTATTGCTATTAGCGGCCTGTAGCTCTAGTGAAGATACGATAAACGAGCCGGAGCCTCCAAAATACAAAATAGATAGTACTATTGCAGTAGGTGATTTAAAACTACAAGCCTATATCTTTGAAGGAGATTACTATATAGAGGCTATTGACGAATCAGGCAACAAAGTATTTACTATTAAGGACAGAGCAGAAGGTTATATAGAAGATTTAGGGTTTGGAGAAACAAAAGAGTATCCTGTTAGAGGATGTTTTCTTTTAAGTGCTTTAAATAAAAATGATCATCTCTATATATTGGTAAGTTTATACGCCAGTGAGGCCGCTCATCCTCATAAATTTATATTAAAAATAAGAGAAGGTAAAATAGTAAAAAAAGAATATTTAGACATATATGATCCTCAAATTCCATACTTGCACTTTTATCCCGAAAAAATAGCAGAATGGTATGGAGAATATATTGTGACATATTCTACACTAAGAACTAGTAACTATTTTATCTCTGTATTAGATAAAGATTTAAATATTATATGGAAAAATCTAAATGGGAATGCAAAGGAATTGATTAAAAATATAGAAACAAAAAGCTATATATCTTCATCTGTAAATAATGTGATATACGTTACTTATAATACAGTTGTTTGCCTAGATATATCGAAGTATGCATATGGTACATATCTGTGGCAGGTCACCATTACCGATGAAGAGATAAGAGTAAACAAATCTACATACTCCCTAGATGGCGATAACGTAATAGTAGACGTTGACGCCACCACTAAGGCAGGGGAGAAGAAGAAATACCATCTGGTCTTGAATAAAGCCACAGGAGAGTTAGTAAATCCGAAATCCTAACCAAAATAACACAATATAATTATGAAAAAAGAAAGCCAACAAAATGACCTTGCCGTTAAGTGCGGTAAAACCACGGACAGCGTGGAAAAGCTGACGAAGTTATGCGAACAAGAAGCTGAAAAGTTGTTAGCAAGCATAGATATCCCTGAAGGTAAAACAGTATCCGTTCCTTTCTGGGCTCCAGAACCGGGTTTCCCTGAACTTATATGCGTAGGAAAATTCAGAAGAAATAAAACCGGAAAGGTTGTCTACGAATTGGATTTCTCGGAATCAACTTTGTAGTCCACCTCCCTAACCAGTCTTCGCCCGCCGGAAGGTGGGCGTTTTTTTGTTTCTAACTAGTCAAAATCAGCCAAAACCATTAAAAACTATTAAAAACCTATAGTATAAATAGTTAATCTGCTAATCAATCAATCAATCTTGATTTGTATTATTTATATTTGCAACATCAAAATAGCGTATCAAAGTTGTGTTACGAACAAAAATATAACTAATTCTGTTAGTGATACTATAGGTAGTACTTATAGAAAGTTTATTTTAATTCATCTGAAATGGGAAATATAAAGTTAAAATCGAAAAAGACTAGTTTTTTAAAAAAAGACTCTTCTACTGATGTTAGAAAAAACAATTCTAATATTAAGTTTGTATTGACTGACGTTTCCAAACAAGAACTTGAGAAGAGAAGAATTCCTGTATATTCTTATCTGCTGTAATGTTACAAAGTGCATATCCATTTTATTTTATTCAAAGAGATAAAGAGGGTTCTAAAGGCCTTCTTTTTGTTTCATTGTATAGATTTAAATCCACTAAATCTCATCTCACTTATATAGTTAGAGTTGAAGAGTATGAATTTAATATTTATGCAGTGAAATTTTACCAAAAGAATCATTCGTTATCTAAGAATAAATATAGGATAATGACTAACACCTATGAACCTAGGCGTATTATAAATACTTGTATCAATATTATGCTTACTATATATCAAAACGATCAAAAAGCTTCTTTTGGTTTTATTGGGGCAAATGGATTTGATGAAGATGTTAGTTGTACAAAGCGATATAAAGTATATGCGAGAATTGTTGCAACCTATTTTAGTGACGTGCATTTTTATCACAAAGAAAATATTGATAAAAGCGCTTATATGCTCATAAATAATATTGCATTAAAGGAAAATCCCAATTTAATAGAGGAGATAGAGCAGTTTTTTATAGATCAGTACTATTATTTCGAGTAAAATTTAATAATATAGATACATAATAAACTAATTCATGTTTTAATTATGGCAGATCCCATTCAAGACACTTCTACTATTAAATGAGAAGATACAAAAAGATTCAGAAAAGCCATTTTGAAATCTTTGACAAAGAAATCTGCAGGAACGATAGCCAAAGGAACAGCATATGAAGCTAAAAGATCAACATAGTTTGGAATAAAGAGACATCTAGGTATCAAAGAAAGATATTTTACTTTACCTTTTGATCTTATGAGACAGGACCAAATACAGACATTAATTGAAATAGTCTTATACATAATCAACAGAACAGGGGGAATTGATTATCATCGCCTGTTTATGATACTATACTTCGGTAATCAAAGAAACCTTCTGGAATGGGGATTCCCAATGATAGATGATAAGTTTTATGCTTTTCCGCATGGTCCTGCACCAATAGAATTATACAACGCAATCAAAGGGGATAAAACGGTTTTGTCAGGTTTAAAAGACAGTGTTTATATCTCCCAATACTATTTGTTGCCAAAACGTCAAGCTAATACAGACTACCTTTCTATATCCGATATGGAAATACTGGAAGATTGCATTGCAAGATACGGAAGTATAAGTTTCGCCGAGCTCGAAGCTGTTTCACGCCCTAACTGTTGGAAAGTTGCTAGAGAGAACCTAAAAAATCCTCTTATAGAAACTGCCGGCATTGCCCGGGATGGTGGTGCAAATGAAAAACTTATTGAATATATTAATGACATGATTGGATTTGACGAATTAATGATATAATTCTTTGTTAACCTATATGTACACCGTCGTGATGACAGGAGTACTCACAAGGTTGGGCCCTACTTCTTCTATAGGGCTAACTGAAAACATCTTTATTTAACATTATCGGGATATTGCATCGTGATGATGAGATATCCCTTTTTATAAATGCCACCATTTCCGGCAAAATACCCTAAGATTACCCTTATGTGAATTGTTAAACAACGGTAAGATTACGGTAAGGATAAAATGTATTTTTTTGATAATCCTCATGATCTATAACTCCAAATAACCGTTATTTGGAACTGTAGTACACTACAAAGATTTTTTGTCGGTCATTCGCACGTATGAAAGATGTGCTTAAAATTCGGATTTTTCGGATGCTATAAAAAGGGAAAAGAAATAAGCATGAAGATTTTTTGTCGGTCATTACACGTGTAGAAAAAGAGTCTACTTTTTACTTTTGCCCGTAATATGCCCGCAGCAAAAGAAAAATTCCCTATAAGTGTATCACTTACAGGGAATTAATAAAGAATACTCGTACTCGAAGCGGGACTTGAACCCGCACAGCCGCAATGGCCAAAGGATTTTAAGT
>ERZ1673737.940-NODE-940-length-31820-cov-4.189485_pt1 | contig 31820 bp, 30 predicted proteins | sample MGYA00580211_ERZ1673737 | MGnify/ENA primary metagenome ERZ1673737 (study PRJEB41218, sample SAMN15661789) | gut metagenome | host: Homo sapiens | place: Canada: London | collected 2015-08-20/2019-03-30 | study: EMG produced TPA metagenomics assembly of... | reverse complement strand
CCAGTACCGCCTCCACCACCACTAGTGGGAGAAGTGTGAGTACTGGGCTGTCCAGCACCACCTCCACCACCGCTAGTGGGAGAAGTGTGAGTACTGGGCTGTCCAGTACCGCCTCCACCACCACCAATGGGAGAAGTTTGAGTACCGGGCTGTCCAGTACCGCCTCCACCACCGCTAGTGGGAGAAGTGTGAGTACTGGGCTGTTCAGTCCCGCCTCCACCACCAACAATGGGAGAAGTCAGGCCACCACCGCTTGGAGTTACACTTCCAGTACCACCGCCACCAGAGGGGGAGGTGGTAGAGGGTTGAGCGGTGGAAGGCTGAGTGGCAGGCGTTCCAGTGGCTCCACCTCCTCCAGGAGAGGTAGATTTACCAGGCGAGGTCTCTGAGCCACTGGAAGAAGGCCCAACTCTGCCGCTAGTCTGGGGAGTAGCAGCGGTAGAAGGACCAACACCGCCTGTGGAAGGACTAGTTTTGGGGCCAGGGGATGTCTCTGGTCCACTAGTCGAGGGTCTGGTGCTGGGAACATTGGAAGTTCCAGGACCGCCAGTCGAGGTAGTGGTGGAGGTTTCGACAGTGCCAGTGGAGGGACCAGTGGCGGGACCAATCGGAGAACCAGTCGAAAGACTAGTGGTGCCAGTTCCAGTTTCTGTACCGCCAGTGCCAGTTGGCGAGGTTCCACCTGCAGGGGAAGTAGGCGAGGTACTACCTCCCTCTGTGGTAGGGGTAGCGGACGGTTTGCCACTACTGCCTTGCTCGATGGTGGTAGTACCGCCACCACTGGGGTGTTGGGTCGAGGACGCTAGATCCGCGGTTAGAACCGACAGCAAAGAGCTCTCAAGACCGGGATGATTATTGCGCTCTTCCAGGTCCCGCCCCTGCAGACGGTGGCGATCCTCAAGACCAGGCTCCAGCGCGACATCGGGAGCAGCCGCGACACTCTGGAGGAGCGTCCAGAAACAGGCCAGCAGCAGCAGGCACTTTCTCGAAAACATGACTGGGACGTAACGTAACGAGGTATGTGCAGAATGATTGAGCAAGGGCTAGCCTAACCGGACAGGCACGGGAAGAAGGATAGAGACACAGAGACAGGGACAGCAAAATCAATTGACAGAGCAGATCGCTTTTGAATTGAAGGTTGAATTGGCCGATACAGATATCGATATCAAACGCAACGTCGGGATCCAACGCAATATATGAAGTGAAGGAATATAGCAAATTGGATGCAGGATGGAGAACAATCCAATACGGAGGAGAGGAAACGCAAAGATTCCAGGTAGAGTAGGGAAGCAGCGGAAGAAGACGTGGCCATCACGTCGTGTATTTATTGGGACTAAATGATGGTCTGATGAACACTCGATGTCATCAGTAAGCCAGGTCTAGTATTTGGAGGTGATGTCGCTGTTTGTTTTGCTCCTTTGGGACGGTGCGTTGGTACCATGGTGAGAGGGCGACTCGGTTGTCCTATTGGAATTCATTCCCAGGGTTCAATCCATGGGTTGGTGAGGTACTTGTCGCGATCATCGTGACTAGATATTTAGATCAGGGAAGCGGTTGATGTTGTTCCCGCGGATATCTTATGCGCCCTGGCCAGATCCAGCCCTAAGTCGGCGCATACCGGAAGTATTGCATGTCTACATATTGCTTGATTGAGTCTAGATGAATTATGGTAATAATTAGTATCATAGGAACCTGTTTCCTTTGTCTTATCTATTTTCCTGCATCTATTGGGGTCAATTACAACGACGTCCCTGATGTGCGTAGGTAGGGCTCACCGGGTTGGTCCGGTGCGGAATCGTCATCCGCTTGAAATGGCCCTGGAGCGGGGTGCGATGTCCGCCAGACCCCCAAATTGGGTGACCTCATTTCATCATTTCATCATTTCTATGGAGACATCGCAGCGGTCTATGGTTTCAATTTTATAATGTTGGCTTAATGAATCGCAAACAAATAATAGACATTAGGAGAAACTATGTACAGATAACTCAATGAACAAACGCTATTGAAATATTGGCTATGGATGCAAGCTGTTCATGTTATCGCTGTAAGAACCAAAAATGAAGCAGAATGATGAAGCAATGGTCTTGAGAAAACCCAACTTTTGTGTCTAACCTTTTATTTTGTGAATCATGAATCGTGTCAGGGTTACCAGCTATCAATATTGGAACACCGAGGTAGGATATTGTATCCGATTTCGAATACCATGTTCGGGATTAGTAGATCGCGAGGGGGTGACGCCAGCCAACCTGAATAACCTTTACGGCGGTGCAACATGCCAGGCCAGCAGCGTAGCAGACAATAGTGAATGTAATCAGACCCCAGTATGATCCATTGCAGCGTGACAAGATTTCACCAGCGATGGGAATGCCGGTGAGAGTACTGTGGCAAACATATGTCAGTTATGTGAAATCACAAGCAGAAAATAACAAAGGAACTCACCCGAAGCTCACGATGGTGTAGGCAGTTGCGTAATACCGGCCGTAGTTTTCAGTCTTGCAGAGTTGACCGACACAGACGGGCGTCAAGCTGATGTTGCTTCCACTGGAGAAACCGAAAAGCGCAGAGTATACAATCAGTAGGGGTAGACTGCTCCCGGCGGGAAGCCACAGACAGGCATTGCAGAGTAGGCAGAGCGCTACGGTTGCAATGAGAGTGTTGAAGCGACCCAGGAAATCCGCAAAGAAACCTGGGAGCCATCGACCAAAGAATGAACCGGCATTCAGGATTGCGATGATTTGGTAGGAGAATTGGGTTGAGAAACCGTGGTCCAGGGCGTAGGATGAAATATAACTAATCGGCACGAAGAGACCCCACTCGATGAAGAAGACACTGGCAGTTGTAAGTGCAAATCGAGAATCGCGGAAGATGCGGAAATCCGGGAGAATGTTCTCCTTGGAAAATGGCTTCTGGGGCAGTCGAGACCTGATAAGAAGGTTTGCGAGTCCCAGTACAATCAAGCAGATCAATGCAACAACTCGGGTCGCCCATGCCCAGCCAATCTTGGGAAAGAGGCTTTCCAGAATCAAAGGAAAAGCAATACCTCCGATAGAACCACCGGTGGCAGCCATTCCAGTTGCGACTCCACGTTTCTCGTAGAAGAAATGGCCGATCGCCGAGATGGCCGGGGTGAAAATGAGAGAGGCTCCGACTCCACCCAGGACACCAATGACCAGCATGAAGTGCCAATATTCAGTGCAGAACCCAACAAGGATGATCATGGCCATTTCAAAGACGGAGCCTGCGAATACGAGGAGGCGTGGGCCACGTGCGTCGAAAATGGGACCGATTTGCACTCCGCAGAAGAAGGTGAGGAAGGCGAACATTCCAAAGATCCATCCAATACTTCCGGCGCTGTATTCTTTCAGCTGGTGGGTTTGGATATAGGCCTGGAATGTACCTATGGTGTTGACCAGCCCGAGGGATCCAAACAGGCCAAGGAAGCTACCAAGCACAACCAGCCATGCTTGGAGACCACCCTCGGGGTAGGTGTTGCCCTCTGCATCGGTTGTGACTCGACTAACAGGGTCTCTTTGGGCTGACCTGTGAGACGGGGCCACTGTAGATGCTGTTCGGTAGAATTCATCTTGGGTGGGTTCTTGCTCCGGGGCAGGGTTGGTCAAGTCGGGTTGGGCTTGCTTTTCGTAGTCTGTGTCTTCATTCTTCGTCTTTTCTTGATCCACGTTGACAGAGCTCTTCTCGGTGAATGCCGTCGCAGTTGGGTGGGCAGTGTTCAGAATATCAGGTCCATGGTCGCCAGAGTTGATATTGGCAGACCTGACATTGGTGGGCATTCTACGGAAAGGGCCGTTGTTTGATTCTCCACGTTTTCTCCACGTTGAAAATGACTTTGTCTGAGAGCTGTGAATCTGGGGGATCTGGGAAGAAGTTGGGTAAAGAGGGGTCGATATTAGCAATCGAGACTTGGAGTCATATGCAAATCCAATGGAGAATTTTGCGCGGAATTACTTCCATTGGTGTTAGGGCGGATCCTCGGGGTCTCTAGTCCGTTTTGAGAGTGAGAGTGTTAGAAAAATCAGAGAGCGAGTTTATTGGCAGCCGGGGAGTGGAGTGGAGCTAACAGCATCGGGCAGGTCCAGCACAGCCAAGACATTGTATACCCAGACCAATAATCCTGATCCTTTCACCGTATTCTGAGATCTTGACTCATGTGAAGTATATCATTTGACCTTGTGGTTTCCTAGGAGATTTAGATACTCAACTCCATCTTGGATCAAGATATCTGGAAATACTTAGGTCTGGGTATAGTCAGTATGTTACTATATGCCACTGATAGCCAGCTACCTATCATGCATCATTTATCGGTAGTGTTGGGGTAAATCCTTCAAATCATAATGCAGTAAGTAGGTGGGCAAACAGGGCCATCTACCGTATGCAATTGGTGACTATATGTACCAGCTTCACCTAAATGGACAAATATATATAACCACTCGATCGATAGGGTCTCTCCCCTACAGTGAAATATAATATCAATAAATGACTGCAATACCACTCCAGATCATTTAGCCTACGAAAAATGCTAGAAAGACATCTGCGCCCAGATGTTCATAATAAATAATCTCAGTGTTGACGGAAATTGTCCAATATAGTGTTTCTGAACCATTAATCACGTTGTGCCAACCTTATCCATCGAACTGGGCTTGTGGTTTAGTGGTATAATACTCCCTTAGCATGGGAGTGGTCCGGGGTTCGATTCCCCGCGAGTCCATTCTTTTTGCTTTTTGTTTTTCTTCACCCATTATACAATATAGTCTTGACACCTTTATTTTGGTCATTAAAACACAATAACCTGCTTCTCTATTCTCTTATCATCAAGTTACATCGACTCGGTGAACGCCGAGTCCCAGTCCCAGATAACACAACTGCCGCAAACGGCCCTGAGCCTTATCAGTCTCAGTCGCGGTGTACCAAGCCTCACATCTAGCCGATCGCATGCGAACAAGCAACTCGCAGAAAGCTTGGCGTCGTATCTTAAACCCCGAAGCTGCAGGCACAATCATATCCAGGTACCATCTCCCACGTTGTGATTGTTTAATTGGCGACGCAGCCGTTCCCGGTCCCCGCATCTCCAGCCATGAAGATAGTCTGGGGCGAGGTGATTCGGCCATCTTTCTTGTATATGGATAATTTACCCGGATATCACCACTGTGAGACCATAGTATCTTAACAAAGAAAACAGACACTTCCGCCGCAAGGCGGTTGTCTCAAGCCACCGGCAGGCAACCTCATACAAGTCGAACCGCATGATGGATGTGGAGGCCATGGTGCTTAGCCAACGGGTTAGTGAGGGGATAAGGACCAATTAAGCCAATTAGAAGCTGCTACTGCTCTTCATATACAAGCATTACTATCCCAAATTAAAAGATAACTGTCGATCTAGCCGGAGTCCGTTGCTGCTCCGACCCTGGTCACATCTGTGCGCATCCCCTCAATGCCGCAGATGCAGCCATGGCCATGCACAAATTATTCATTCCAACAGCAGCGTTGTTGAGGTAGCAATCCCTCAAGAAAGATTCTATGCTGAAATCAATAATAGCAGCAGACTAGCAGACTCAGACAAATTTCCTTTTCCGGGGGTTGGGCAATGACCCCACCGAAACTGATATCAGTGGATAATCACAATTGACAGGGGACGCGGAAGCGTAGAAGAAGCGTCAGTTAGTCCGAAGCTAGGTAAGTCCTCCAATCTTCCAATCAACTCCCACCAGTCTCGGGGTTATATAGCTGTGCTTCCCCTCACTCAAATGAGCGAACAAACATTCCACTCCACGCTTGATTCCTGATTCGGGTCCTCTATTCAGACTCCAGCAGAATGTTGCTCAAATCGGTAGTGACATCCGCACTCCTGGCCCTGTCATTGGGCTCGGAGGTCGTGGATGCTTCCAAGCATGGTAAATTCGGACAGAAGGCACGCGTGCCTCAGGAAAGGGCGAAACGAGCCATTGAGGCTCGAAGCGAGGAGAAATCGCACCCAAAGAAAGACTTTCGCTTTCTGAGCAAGCATACAAAGCGTGGGTGTTAAGCTGCTCCCATTATAACACCGGAATAAGAGCTAATGGATTGATAGCTTACTTGGTGGACTCCCTACCCGATGTTCCATTTGATCTCGGCGAGATGTATTCTGGTTTGGTGCCAATTGATAAACATAACGAGTCTCGAGCGCTCTTTTTCATCTTCCAGCCTACAATCAACGAGCCTGTTGATGAAGTCACCATCTGGCTTAACGGTGGTCCTGGATGTAGTTCCATGGAGAGTTTCTTGCAAGAGACTGGTCGATTCTTGTGGCAGCCGGGCACTTTTGCGCCGGTGGAGAACCCGTATGCTTGGGTTAACTTGACCAATGTGCTGTGGTGAGTATTGTATCTCACTTGGATCGAACTGAAAAATTGATTGTTGTGAAGGGTTGATCAACCTGTTGGAACGGGATACTCAATTGGTACCCCAACCGCCGATTCCCAAGAGGAGACTGCGCAGGACTTTATCAAGTTCTTTAAGAATTTCCAGGAGCTTTTCGGGATTAAAAATTTCAAGATCTATGTCACTGGAGAGAGTTATGCCGGAAGATATGTGCCCTATATCTCTGCTGCGATGCTGGATGAGAAGGACAAGGAGTACTTTGACCTTGACGGTAAGTGGTGATGAGACGAAGTATTGAAACTAGTCTGACAGTTTCCAGGTGCATTGGCATACGACCCATGTATTGGACAATTTGACTACGTGCAAGAAGAGATTCCTGTCGTGCCCTTCGTCCAGCAAAACGCCAACCTATTCAACTTCAACGAATCATTCATGGCAGAGCTCGAGAAAAAGCACAAGTCCTGCGGATACGAGGATTTCATCGACAAATACCTCACCTTCCCACCACCCGAAACACAACCCCCCATGATTTTCAACTATACCACAAACGCCGACTGTGACCTCTTCGACCTCGTCTACTACGAAGTCTTCCACATCAACCCTTGCTTCGACCTCTATGAGATCAACCTAATGTGCCCCCTCCTCTGGGACGTCCTCGCCTTCCCCACTTCCCTGGTCTACCAAGCAGCAGGATCAACAGTCTACTTTGACCGCGCAGACGTCAAAGCAGCCCTCCACGCACCCAACGTCACCTGGGCCGAATGCTCCGCCGAAGCCGTATTCGTAGGCGGAAATGCCGGCCCCGAACAAGAAGGCGATATTTCCGCAAACCCAATCGAGCACGTCCTACCGCAGGTCATCGAAGCCACAAACCGCGTTCTAATTGGTAACGGCGACTTCGATATGGTCATCATCACCAACGGCACGCTTATGGCTATCCAGAACATGACCTGGAATGGTCATCTTGGTTTCCAGGAGAAGCCGTCTACGCCTATTGACATCAAGATCCCGGATTTGCTGTATGCTGATGTCTTTGCTGAAAATGGTGCTTCGGATCTAGATGGGCCTCAGGGTATCATTGGTGTTCAGCACTATGAGCGTGGTCTTATGTGGGTTGAGACTTATCAGTCTGGTCATATGCAGCCGCAGTACCAGCCCCGTGCGGCTTATCGACACCTTGAGTGGCTGCTTAGACGTACTGATGAGATCTAAGTATGGAAGTAAATAGAGCAGGTGTGAATGTACCTGTGGATTGAGGAAGGAATTGAATATAGAACGGGGTCTAGTATGTCATGTTATGTATACCAATAAGAAATGAAATACATATACAGACTTGTATTTCCAAGACAGACCGCAACTTATCAAGGGATGATCGATCGGTGTTATCGTTGCATTACCCCAGAAATTGCCACGGTAACTTATCTCCATGTGGTACATGTATTGACTTCCCACGTATTGACTAAACGTGCATCAAGGGTAGATTATTCGGTATTCCCTCGGGGATCATTGATTGCTTTCCGGCTTTCCCATAATAAATGTTCAATTACTGTTGTGATTGATCAAACTATTGTTGAGTGATGTCACAGTCACCCGGACGGGCCTGCCGCTTTGAGTATAACGTTTACCCTCTCGGCAATAACGCGGAGATCAATAGTAATCGTGGAATGTGACTTGTGCCAGCTACGTTATCAGTATCTTCTCCTTGGAGTTCTCCTGACTAGAAGTTTGAGTCTATCCCCTGCCTATTCCCAGAGTGGATCTCTATATGAGATAAAGCCCCAGGGCAATAGAATCTCCGACTGTACCACAATCAACAGACGGTGTTAGTGGTACAGAGCGCTCTAATACGCTGAAGCATAGGGTCACACGAACCTCACATTGCGTACTTAGTAGTACTTCGTACGAGTTCACGCGATTAACCCCCTGCGCAATTGAATTTTGCCAAGATTCAAGGCTCCCACACAGGAATTTGTTTTAGCCATCGACAAACAAGAAGCCATTCAGAAGGTAAAGCATATCCCTAGTGCATTATCTTCCACTTTGCGTCCTTTCCTATCATATCAGGCCATGCCACAGTATACGTACTGTACCGGGTATTGCCGAGGACTCTCCACCTCCACGGGGGAGTCATGATCTTACTGGTAATGTAATTTATAACCACATGATCGACTGTGATTGGTCGGGAGCAAAACATGGTCCCCTCCGAATGCGGCATACGCCCCCGCCAAGCCCGAGGAGCTTTGGCGCGCTCCAGGGTATTCAAAGCTTCCATGCTTGATCTTCCTTTTTAGGGCTTGGGTTTACAAGGGTTTATGTTTGTCTGCTATATTGTCGTCATTCTGCAAAAGGTTACAAAGATATAATTGAAGATCCAGTGACAGGGATGCCAAATAGAGCCTGAGGTGACGTTGTAGCACGTGGATCACATCGCATCCGGCCTTGATCTCCTACATGAAGCGGTCTTGTTGCAAAAATTTTCCAAGTGGATCACGACTTACCAATGGGAAATCGGTTTCGCCGATATTGATGGGTATTCATTGGTGCTACCATTTGGGCCCTTCCATATGTTTGTTAAATCCGACTCACGGCCGATACCTCTCACTGTCCGAATGAATGAATTTCGAGCATTTCCATGGAATCGCTGAGCCAGAGAGCCAGAGAGAATCTGAGGCTGAAGGGAACATTGTTAACCCGGGAGCGGCTCGTGCCACCAAAGGCTAATACTGTAGCCACTAAGATGTGCCGTCAGCCACTATCGTCTAGTCTTTTCTAATGTATTATTTAGTCAACTTTTTATCGTCAAAATTTACCGCAAGTATGCCGAGGACCACCGAGTCCTTACATGGAAGTTGTCCACGTTGAACTATGGAATATTGATTGTACCCCAGTTCCGCGCCAGTCTCGTATTGTTACGCATGCCACAGTTCCACCCACTTTCCGCACTAGGCCTAATATGGGCATATGGTAATTTAAATGACTATATACAGCAGGTAGCAGATCCCACCTTCCTTTCTTCCTTTTTTTCTTCTGTGAATCCCTCAACCCCCGTCTCTCCTCTTGTACAGCTATCCAAGCTTACCTTGCACTTTATTCTATCATTTGATCTGTGGTACATGCTCTCAGATCATTCACCCTTGTGAGAAAGACAAAAGATATCTGTTTCCAACAGCGAAGGCCAAGCACTCCTTTCAATCCGATTCCGCACTTCAGTAGCAAGCGATCTTGCATCACCCTGGCGGCAACAATACATCGACTGCGACTGCGACAATTCCAGCATCCATAGCGCTTGGCCCACATTATCCATCGGAACCAGTCCTTGCGCCAACTTCGGTCTCACGACAGAACTGCCCCGACATCCAAATATAAGACCCAATTGCATCATCCCATCTCTGTAGACTCGTCTTGACCGGCTAGCCTCGAAACCCCTCTGCGAAACTCGAACGACCTAGACCACGCGACCAACTCGGCAGATAGCAGCAACTCCCGCAGGCGATTTTACCCGTTTTCCCTCCAAAGCGCCATTTGTATACAATCATAATGGGTCTCGAGAAATTTAACCCTTTCAAAAAGGATCGCCAGAACTTCCCGGGTGTTGTTATCCCGTTGGCTGGTGCCCCTGCCCCCGCGCATAGCCCTAACATCACCGAGAAGGACGACAAGGAGACCAAGAGCTTGGACCTTGCGTCTTCTTCGGAGAATGGCGCTGCCGGCTCTCAAATTGGATCTACTCTGACTTTGGAAGCCCTTCGTGCAGAAATTGAATCTGATGTTGCTACTGCGACTCATGACTCGGCCTATGATCGTATGTTTTTCTCCCATGTACTATATTTTCTCCCCAGTCGAGTTTCCTGTGACGCGATTTTTGGGTTTTGGCTGATTCGAAATAGGCAAGGCGAAGGTGATCAACAGGGCTTTGCAGGATATTGGCATGGGCCGGTATCAGTGGCAGCTGTTCTTCCTTTGTGGTTTCGGTTGGACTGCGGATAAGTAAGCATTATTCCTTCTTTTGCTGCAATCAGATTACTAAATTCTATTGTCTAGCCTCTGGCTTCAGGTGAGAAATAATCACTGTACGTCACGTGGACTAAACTAATCATGTGTAGGGGGTTGCCCTAACTTTGACACCCATTTCTTACGAATTCGGACTCTCCAGTACATGGGTGCGTTTCACGACCTGTGCCCTGTTCTTGGGTCTCTGCATCGGTGCCTCATTCTGGGGCATTGCTTCTGATATTGTTGGCCGTCGTCTTGCTTTCAACACTACCCTCTTCCTGGCTGGTGCCTTCGGTCTAGCTGCGGGTGGTGGCCCTACCTGGATTGGGTAAGACCTCCTATGAAAAATCTATCCGAATTTACGCTAATCAATTAATTTAGGACATGTGCTCTTTTCGCTTGTCTGGGTCTTGGTGTGGGTGGTAACCTGCCCGTCGACGGTGCCCTTTTCCTGGAGTTCTTGCCCTTCGTCTCTGGTAACATGTTGACCATGTTGAGTGTCTGGTGGCCCGTTGGCCAGCTGATTGGCAGCCTGCTTGCCTGGGCCTACATTCCAAATTATAGCTGCGCGGGCTATGAGGGCTGCACCAAGGAGAAGAACATGGGCTGGCGCTACTTGGTGCTCACCCTAGGCGCCATCACCTTCGTCATGTTCATCCTACGATTCTTCTTCTTCCACCTGCATGAGTCTCCCAAGTACCTGCTATCTCGGGGCCGCCAGGAAGAAGCCGTCGCCTCCGTCCATGGCATCGCCTACAAGAACGGCACCCAGACCTGGTTGACCAACGAGATCCTCAACGAGATCGGTGGCTACCCCGAGGGCCAGGAAGAAAAGACCAAGCTAAGCTACGGTCAAATTGTCGGCCGCTTCTTCTCCAAGTTCTCCATGGAGCGCATCGGCCCTCTCTTCGCTAACAAGCGCATGGGCTTCAACACCGCCCTCCTCTGGTTCTGTTGGGCCACCATTGGCATGGGATACCCCCTCTTCAACGCCTTCCTGCCCCAGTATCTCGCCACATCCGGCGGCGAAGCCAACTCCAACTACATTACCTACCGCAACTACGCTATCACCTCTATTGTCGGTCTCCCCGGCTCCATCCTGGCCTGCTGGACTGTCGAGATCAAGTACATCGGTCGTAAGGGTACAATGGCAATCGCTACCCTCATCACCGGCGTCTTACTGTTCTGCTTCACTGCCTCTACCAACTCCGGCATCCAGCTGCTGTGCAGTTGTCTCGAGGCCTTCTTCCAGAACATCATGTACGGTGTCCTGTACGCCTATACCCCGGAGACATTCCCGGCTCCTAACCGCGGCACTGGCACTGGTATCTCCAGCTGCTTGAACCGTATCGCTGGTCTCTGTGCTCCGCTTGTGGCTATCTATGCTGGCAGTGCAAACCCTAACTCGCCTATTTATGCCTCCGGTGCTTTGATTCTGGCCTCGTTCGTTGCTATGTGTCTCCTCCCCATTGAGACTCGGGGTAAGCAGACGCTGTGAGGATCATCAACAGCCAGTGTGATTCATCCAATGTTCGAAAGAATAGACGCAAACGCCAAAAATGAAATATACAAAAGAACAGGAAGAGGAAAGCAGTTCAGACACATTTTACATCCCTCTTCCCTCCATTGCGATCAGAATGAGATTAATGGATCACCAGAGGTGTATACTGCTTTCTGCCAGGAAAGATCCGCGCCAGACGGAGTGTGAAGCCAGCACTCCATCCAGTCCTCTACCATCGGATCGAAGGAAGGGACCTTCTTCCAGCTGAACATTTCTCCCAATACTAGATACCAACTTTGTGATTTTTGTGAATATGTACTACTACCTTACATTTACATATGTTCCATGATTATGGTATATTCGATTTGCTGATTCCAAGTCTATGACTATTTACATGTGTATCATGAATGCAATTGATATGATCAAACAAGTTTCAAAATTGAATTCCAATAGAAATTCAAATATCACTTCCCTTGTAAGACCCAAGATTCCAAGATTTTGTAGTGATGTGACGTAATAACCGGAATGATGAAAACTTGGTAAGAACCATAAGATGGAAACTTGCAAGGCTGGAGACGCTGAAGTACAGGGATTGAAAAGTCTAATCTACTACTGATTACGACGGTAAAACCTCACAAGGCAGCAAGGACAGCAAAACCGATAACAAACGACGCATATCCAACCAAGAAAATAAGAGAAGCGAGACATAATCTTGCTGCATCAGTACAGGCCAGAAAAGCAAGTGATAACAGACAAAAGAATAATACGAGGAAAGATGCCTTTAGAAGATAATCCTTAACAAGTATGTAAACCCTATGAAACGATAGCAAAGAGAAACTCCATTCCAGCCCGGACAAGCACCACAACTCAGAGAAAACGAAGAAAACCCCACATCCCCCATCTTCCACTCGAGACCACAGAAGCATGCAGATGTTCTTCGTCGGGTAAGATCCTTAACGCGCAAACAGCTCGAACCAGATAAAGCAAAAGGAAAATAAGAATGAAGATAAATAGACAGTGCCATGAGAAGATAGGGTCATCCCAGAGAATAAGATAAAAAAGAGATCCGTAGAGAACATCGCTCATAAGCAAGTGCTAGAAAAGTTATGATGACATTTTGACATAAGACCGAAGCCCTCGAGATTGGTATGTTCGTCTATGACACCGGCTGATTACGACGACCACGCTTCTCGAGGAGTGTGGCGCCGTCGAGGGTGAGCTCGAATGGTTGGTGGGACTTGCGGAGGGTGCTCTTTGCCGCGGAGGCGACGTTAGCGTCGTGCATGCCGTAGCCCTGGCGCGCCTTCTGTTGGTGGGGAGCAGCTCGTGCTTGGGCGGCGCCGCTCTGGTTGCTGAGGTTTGTGGAGCGCAGCTTGGCTTCCATGCCGGCCATCTCGCCGGTGCCTTGGGCCTTGGTTACCTTTTCTGGGGGCTGGCCGCCTAGATGATGGTTGTATTCTGGTTCGTCGTCGTAGTCTTCGTTGAGGGCGCCGAGGGCCGATTGGAACCCAGCTGTGCCGGTGCGGTTTGAGTTGCGCACATTGGCGCGACGCTTGCCTTCTTCTTCTTGTCTGTGGACTGCGTAGCCAACGTCGAAGACCTCACGGAGGTTGAATGCGCCGGGAGATCGGAAGTCCATACGGCGGTCGGATGTTACGGATGGCTGGTCGAGGAAGCGGGCACTTGCAGGTTGGTAGGGGCCATGCTCGGCGCTGATTGAGTCGAATTGTTGGCCCTTCTCGGTGGTTTGGAGGGGTGTGGCCAAAGGGGGTGCGTCTGCGGCAGCGGTGGTTTCCTCGTCTGTGCCGCGGATCCAGGGGTGCTCAAGGAATTCCTTGATGGTGAACCGCTTCTCGGGGTCCACGGTGAGAAGGTGCGAGATCAAGTCCTGGGCTGACTTGGAGATGCCGTCCCACCATGGTGACAGGAAGGTGTATTGGCCGCGTGCGACTTTCTCGGTGAGGACCTGGATACTCTCGTCGTAGAATGGAGGGAAACCGCATAGCAGAGTGTAGAGCACACACCCCATGGCCCACATATCCACACTTTTGGAATAGCGCTCATCCTTGACGATCTCTGGAGCAGTATACCCGACTGTACCGCAAGGTGTCATCGTTTGGCTATCCCAGATCACCTTGGACAGACCGAAATCTGCGAGCTTGATCTTGCCAATGCCACCTGAGCCATGGCCAGGAATAAACTCTCCCTCATCTTCTTTATCTTCATCGCCGGGTTGCTTGGGCTTAGGGTTTTTGGTTGGGACATAGGGAATCGGGTAAAACAAGAGATTTTCGGGTTTGATGTCACTTTAGCAAGTGTTAGCTCGGAATCAACGTCATTGGGCTAGCGGCCAACAAACCGATGAACGACACCTGATGTCTCATGCAAATATTCAATTGCTTGTGCGACCTGGGTGATAACATGCCGACTGAGATCCTCGCTGAAGTAGGTCAATCGCACGATCTGATGGAATAATTCGCCGCCGGGGCAAAGCTCGAGGACGATGTAGTAATATTGTCGTGATTCGGAGAAGTCGATCAATTTGGTGATATTAGGGTGGTCAAGGTTGCGCATAATCTGAACCTCCTTAAGGATATTTGCTCGCTGAGAACACGAGAGTTAGCGACGAAGCAGGAGATAGAGGAACGCTGGAAGAACGTGAACAGGGGCAGTTGGTCTGGCTGTCAGAGGCGAGTCACAATTGCCACCGAACAGGTAGAGCATGAGAGATGAAATTGCGCACCTCGGCCGCCTTGGGGACTTTTTTGACGGTGGGATAGTGAGGATCGTTCTACACAACATATTGGCGGTTTTTTCTACATGGACAGATTGCGCACCATGTAGTGAAGAAAGAAATCAAGGAAAAGAAGGAAAAACACCGGTGTCTTACCTGATTGCTGTTCATTTCGAATTTCCGGACGACCTTGATGGCCACCTCGCCATATTCCGTTGTGGTATCCTTAGCGCGGTAGACGTTGCTGAAAGCGCCATCGCCCATCTTTTCCACCAGGATCCAGCGATCCAGACCCGGGTATTTGGGCATTTTGGATCGACTCAAATTTTCTTCTGCGACCAAGCGTTCAATTTCAGCAGAGCGATCTTGCCTGACCTGTGAATCAGCCTGCTTCTGGGGCGCATTGACCCGGCCTTCGGGCCCAAAAGCCTCCAAGGCGGGCGAATATTGGCCTAATGGCTGCCGCTGTTGCTCGGCATGAACGGTAGAAACGTCGGTGGTGGGCTCGGAGTGAGGGGTGACTAGACGGGCTTGCTTGCCATGCCTAATGAAGTTCTTGATATTCTGTATTGTGCTCATAATGCCGGGTCGTGGGTCGTCGTAGAAAGGATGTGCGACAATGTCACAGACTGGGAAAAAACGGGAAGAAGGCAGTCTAGGCAGGTTCAAGAAGAGAAAGAAGGTAAAAGAGTCTCCACCTCAAAAATCAGAAAAGGTAAGTTAAAAAAAGCAAGAAGGAAAAGGGGGAGAAATGAGGTCAGATATCTGGCGGGGGAAGAAGTCAACGCCTTATGACGATGTGCGATCTTCGTGCGATGTCATCGTTGTTGCGGCTTGGCCACCCCCAAACTGGTATTCCCAGTTCCCGGTTCTTTTTTATATTACTTCCTTCTTGTGTGATATATCACCTTTGCTTCTCAAATTACGACGGTTTCTAATTCTAATATATTGAACCTTTCCTAGGCTATTTCATCACCGTCTGGGTGGCATATTACAGTGTAGATAGAGCCTCGCCAATGCCTACTCTCGACATCATAACCCCAGATCTCACGAACATGCCGGTTTCCGTAACCGAATGATGAAAAGCAATCCTGGCTTGTGTGGAGAATATACCGTCATCACTCATCGCCACATGCTTGTATCCGGATTCACATTGTTCGTTCTATATTGTTTCATTGACTCTTCCCATTCGTGCGGAGGGGTCCGGTACTAGCAATATTGGCAATATTGGCAAATCTAGGAGTGGAATGTGATGTGAGTCTGTTGGAGACCTTCAGGACCCAAATATGCCGTAAGGAGGATGTAAAAGAGAGAAAAAATATGCAAGCCACTTCGTGTCTAAGGAACAGATTAACTTAAAGATGCTCCACATGGCCTCGAAGATCGAAGAACTCCGTACTCTGTAAAAGGTGTTAAAGATGAGCGTAGTGGAGTGCATGGGCCAACAGGAAATGGTCGATATCTCCCCTCTGGCATTTGATCTTCCTTATTGGTGTATTGCTCCCTTCACATACCCAGTTTTGATCGGAGGGGAGGTTGAGACTTAAGACGTGACTGCCCAGCCACACACACGCATATGCGCCCATCTTCACTCTTCCACTCCCCGTCTCACAACGAGACCGACTGACAAAGCATACTGATCGTCCTTATCGGACTCGAACTTCGACTGATCGACTCCCTTGCATCGTGCAGAAACAAAGCCGCTGTTTGAGAACCATCAACTTCCATCATTGGTCGCATAATTGGCCGCAGAGTGCTTTCGCGCAATGCGACCCTTGCGGACTTATTGAAACATTCCAGGTCATGATCCATATCTAAAGGCTAATCACCGCCAAAGCGACCGTGGATTGTATCTTCATCTGTCCCAGAGATGCCGGGCATGGAAGTGACGGGACCGGAGGATTCGCAAGCCCTCGAACGGCCGCTACTGAGGTCTCACAAGGCACTTCCTCGGCGGGGCATAACCATTCCCAGTATTGAAGTTATCCAACCGGTCTCGCCGGATCAGAATAGGACACTCAACGCGACGCCTGCGCCGCCCTTGACACCTCCCGATGCAGGCCACGACGTCGACCGAACCCCCCGGAAGATGGATTCGTCCCTGTCCGACCTTACAACAACTGGGATGTTGACCCCCCGCCGCGCCTCGAAGCCTCCGACCCCCGATGTGACTCCTCCTCGAACAAACGCGAATAAGCGACCTCTCTTGAGCCAGTTCGTGCATGTGTCCTCATCGTCGCGAGCCGACTCGTTCCAAACGGCTAATGAGGACATCTCTTCGTCTGATGACATGGATACCCCGGTGCGCTCATCTCAGACCACGACTCAGACACCCAAACAAAGAAAGCAGCCATCTAAGCCACCCGCCGCAAATGGTTATCATTCATATTTCACCAGCGCGAGAGAATCCCCGCTGGTTTCTGAACAGCCTAGCGACACTGAGTACGTAACTGGATTTGAGTCCTTTGATGGAGATTGGACCGTGGACACGATGGACGGGTCTCCGACACCAGCTGGGAAGCGAAAATCTGCACGGAAATATCCTCAACTGAACAATCAGTCAAGCCTGGACAGGAATGCATTGGATGTGAAACACCTGGATGCCTCTTTGATGCGGGAGAAGAAGCTGCGGGATCGCGTTCATGGTGCACATGAACTGACGACTACCTCATCTATGGAGCGATTCCGTGAAGAGATCGGTTGGCCATCATCGGAAGGTACAACCAAACATGGCGATCCTGTAGCCCGTCCCTTGTCAGTCATCTCGTCGACATCCACCGTCTCGGCGATGATCATCGACTCCCCCAAACGAGCCCAGCGAATTCTTCGGCATACTGAAAAGCGAAGCTCTTTGCGATCTGCCAGCTCCCCCATCACCCACTCGGAACGTACCTCTTATGGGTCCCTTCCTGAATCGCAACATCGTCTGGTCCACAAGGCCGCTCGCATTCCCGAGCAGGGCCGTCGAAGCGCATCGTCAGGGAGGTCATTCTCGGCCAAAACTAGTAACAGCGCAATCAACCCCAACATTGAAACTATCAAGGTGGTGGTCATACCAGAGCGACGTTCATCCCTCAACTCTGGTCACAACAGCTTTGCTTCTTCCAAGCCGGGCTCTCAACGATCGAGCCGTCGTCCCCCGACTACCTCAACTGGTCATGTAGATATGACCCGACAGAAGAAACGTACCATGTCTGACTCGGTGTCCACGAAATCTCACGCGACTGATTCCAGAAGTCGTACTATCGGGCGACCTGTCATCCCACCCCGAAGCTCATCGCTTTCTGCGCCAACGAGTCGGAACAATTCTCGTGCTACATCTCTTACCACGGCCAGTTTGCAAAGCCACAATCTAGCCATGGACTTTGAAATGCAAAAGCGTCGTGATCAGCAGCCAGTGTCTCCGCCTCGCCATAACGTCTTGTCTTATGACCCTGGCGATTTTCTCGAGGTTCCCAACATGCATGAGTTTGCAGCCGCTGACGATATGACCCTGCATCCACCTTCGTTGCCGTTCACCCAAGGATCGATACCGTCATCTTCACCGGGGCCGATAGAAATCCAGGAGGCTACAGCTGTCAGCTTGTTTGCACACAACAACCGATCTCTGCTACTTGTTGATCCCCGAATGCAGTCGTCCAGACGTCCTCTCCATGGGTTTGGAATCTCCAACGGCCCAATCAATCTTCGCACACCAGACAATCCACCCCAGCCAGGAATGATGGCTGTCGACTCCCCGTTGAAGAACCCTCGCCCTCCACCCAAGCCGCCAATCGCCAAACCTCTTCCTCCGCTTCCCTTGCGAGAGGATGACAACGGTGCGGATGAAAGCAAAGGTCTCAATGGACGATGGAGCTCAGTACGTCGCACCTGGAACGCTCGCCCACGGTCCGAATCCTTCAACACCCTAGCACGATCATTCACCATGAAATCAGCAAAGAACCGAACAACAGGAATAGAAATGGACAGTCGCCTGTACCCCTTCTGGCGACCTCGCCCATTCTGGGAAGGCGTATCCGATTCCCCCAAGAAAACGGGTTCACCGACCCGTCAACTTCCCTTGAACCCAAACGACTCCTTGGTAGTAAATAACACCCTCGGTCTACCCCAGCAGCGAATCATCTTCGACGGCCCGCCCGCTTTCGCACGGCGCAGCCCAGAAATGAGGCGCCTTTTCGATGGAATGACCAGCAACGGTAGCTTAGTCGCCCCAGGCATGTTCCGCACCGGATCGCCACTGCACCCATCACGCTTCCGAGTCCTCTCCCGCTGGGGTCTGCGTGTCCAGTCGATGTCCTGGCGCAATATGCGCAACCGGCTCCGACGTCTGCGCCAGCGCCGTGATGAGCGTAAACGCGCTGTCCGGAGAGAATCTCTCAAGCAGAGTATCGGCGGCCCTGTCTATGTAGCATCCAGCGCTACTAGTTGGATCCCCGGGAGGTAATGAATGATGCTCTTTTTTCCCCCTCTCTTTTCCTCCGTTGTTATGCCCCGTTTCATGCCTGGCTCCCAGCCTGACGATATCATGATGCATCTGGGAGTCATTTGTCTTTTCCGTTTTGAAACTTTGAAATTTATCTTATGGCCATGCCTGGAGATTTATGTTTGAAATGAGATCTATGATGATTATGAAACACGACACTTGTGATGATGATGATGAACTTACTGTTACCCACTGCTTCTAAACTGCATTGATTATTGTTGATATCTTTGTTGGGTTTGAATGTACTATTAGTTCATTGCATCTATTTTTACGCTTAGCATACGTATCTATCCTTTTATTCACTCGGTTTGTTCATCAATCTCTCTCCGAGTAGGGGTTCATCGTGTCCGAGATACCCTCCCTGCATCCGAAGGTTGTGCGACACTGGGCGGTTTGCTTGAGAATTGTCTCACCTCTCCGAGTATCCATGGTCTCATCTTTGGTAATCTTCGCTGAAGTAGATAAGAGATGTGCCATTATCAGACAGGCGAAACAATCCATTGTAAATGTGCAGGATTTCTGATCGAGCAGGGCAAAGCTGCATCATGGCACACTCGCCCAAAAATACCTGGATCCTCTACATCAAGCCACGAGAATAACCAGCCATCTTTCAAACCAGGCCTTGTCCAAGAGCCACAAGTACAAGTACAAGCATATATCAAATCGAATTCTAACAAGGGGGTATCAAACACCAAACAACATATCCATGACGCCAGCAAATCAAAACATCCCAAACCAAAAAGAGCATCAGAACGAGAACCTCAAGACCTCCCACCCCAATAGATATTCCCCCTCCCACGTCCCCTCTTGCCCCTTCCTCTCACACTAGACCGACCCCGAATAGCCATAGACCCATACTCCATTTCCTGCTCTGCACGTTGTCTCCGCCGCTCAGCTGATTCCTCTCCAGAACCAGCACTAGCACCAACACCAGAACCAGAGCCCCGTGACGTTGCCCCACTGGAGTCCTCTACCGACTGCGCCGCTATCTTCTCACGATGAAGCCTGAGCATAGCATCCCAAGTCGGCGGATCGAGGAAGGGCTGTGGTGCCGAGAAGGGGACTTCGATGCGGGGTATCTGGGGTAAGTCTTCTTCGTCGGTAGCTGGAGTAGAACTTGGATTTGGATTGTCTTTTGTTGTTTGGAGGTATTCTTGGTAGGATTGTTTCAGGCGTGTTTCTGCGGGGTTTGCGCTGGGGTTGAGGACTCGTGGATACCGGTTGGTTGTTGATGTTGGTTTGAGTGGGCGTTTGTTTGGGATTAGTCGGGGTCGGTTTGGTTTGTGGGGAGTTGACGATGACATCTTTGTCCTATATACCCGTGACTTCCTAGAATTCTGTGTTGCGTAGAGGGAAAAGTTGGAGTTGAGTTAGAGTTGGAGGTAGGATCTCTTATCGCTTATCGGGAGATTTGCGTCATGTCTGCTATTACTATGAACTATTGAGAAAATCTTGGCTTCCACAATTGTCTATATATAGGGGTTGGATAAGGAAGAGGAGATCGAAATATGAACAGTGGGGTAACGTTGTTATAAAGCAGCCATCAGCACACTATAAATGGTACTATAAACTCGTTCCAGCGCACGGAATACGTTGTGAAAGGCCTCCAAAGCTGTTGCCAACGGAGAAGAATAGGACCAAAAATAACCGGGATAGCCGGGACAATCATAGCTAGCAGGGGACTTCTATCACCTGCCTAGGTAGTTTTAGTGCTCTATAAGATCCCTGAAATTGAGGCTGGGGCTGTTAGCGCCGGGCATGAACCTGTCCAAGTTTCGGCCCCCACAGGTCCTCTTCCAACATCAATGCCTGGCACACATAAGCGACAGGCACTCATCCACGTCGATACACGAGCCATATCATAAACTGAGGACTTTGAAGTTGCCCACCAACTGATTTTGCCTTAGGTCCAAGTCTCGAAATGGAGCTTCACTGGAACGGCTGATGATCCCTGTCAACGAACGACGCCAATGCACGCGATTCCCCTTAACAGGGCCCCGAAAGCCCAAAAGTCCCCAACCTCGTGCGAGATTCTCCAATCATTGTAGTCTTGCGCGAAGCTATCTCAGGCACAGCCTGAGATCCCCCTGTCGCCCAGGACAAAAATAGGAAGGTGACGAAGAAATCAACGGGGCTTATACCGATTTCTACATTACCTGATACACTAGATACGCCCAGGCCATGAGCTAGTTCATTTCAGATGCGCCGAAAAGAGGGGGAACAGGGACGATGCCTTTGGCCCCAAGGGTTTGTTTCACGCTCTTCAAAGTACTTATTACCCGCCCGCTAGGCTTCTATGATTGTCTTTCCTATACAGTTTGAAAGATGAGCTCCTCCATGGAGACCCCGGTCAACACGTTCATTTATCTCTCAGGCTTGCTGGAGATCATATATAAACCAGCATCTACGTTCAGCTGCGCGCAGCTCAAAGGCAACGCAGAGCCCTGCGGCAATAAGGTCCAAGGTAGCCTCGACCTTGTCAAAGAAACCTTTGCGCAACTATTTGCTATCATCAACGACCCTATTCGTGTATTCCACGACAAAGATGGTGCATTCGATACCGTCCTCACGCAATTCATCCAGAGCTGCCTATGTCCAAGTCGACACCAACCAAATGCCGACCACGCTATGAGCCAGTGGAAAAAGGAGCTTTACGATCGCGAAAAGAGATGCCGACTGCGTTTAGAGCTGCAAGATTATCTTTCCAAACGCTTGGAAGAGTCGATCAGTTCCACCCCACTATCCTCAGCAAGCTTCACGCTCCGCGTGTCCAAAACACCAGCGAGATCCGAAGAGGACGTGGCACGCAAAGTGGTAAAAAAGGCACGCGAACCCCTCTCGGAACGGGACAAAGACCCTGGCCGTCTCTATCTTATATCTCTTCCGGGACTAGCAGACATGTTCAAATTGGGATATACAGCGGGCGCCAAGGCGCGATTTTCTGACCACAGGCGGTGCTATGGACGTATCACAATCGTGAAAAACGCATTTCTACCCTATGCTCGTCGAATCGAGCAACTTATCCTCGCCGAATGTTCCCGGCAGCACTACATGCTCACTGAGAAGTGCGAAACTTGCCACCGTGCCCACAAGGAATGGCTCCAAATCGGCAAAGAAGACATGGTGAACATTTTTGACAAATGGGTTGCATTTGCCCGCGGAGAGAATGAATATGCCACTAGGCAGAATGAGCCTTACGACAAAAACGGCAATTTCATTTCGAAAGATGTGGTGCTACCACCTCCCGCTGGGGATTATAAGTTTTCACCTTCACCTTCATCGAAAAAGAGTTCTCGTCGATCAAATGGGGGCTCGTCACAAGATTCACCTTCTAAACCTGGCCCTGCTAGGTCTGATAGCAATGTCCTTGTTGAAGGGATTAGCAGACTGAGCCTCGGCGACAGCCAGTCACTGCCTGATGAGAGTGACGAAGACAGCGACTCACACCCCATCTCATCCCTTTCCGCCAGTCTAGCTGCTGCTCGTATGAAGTAAATTATGTGCTTATGTTTTCCCTGTGTTTATCGTATTTGTCTCATATTATAGCCTTACCCGTAAACTTTCTGAAAATATAGCTGCTTCTTTTTAGCGAGTGCCACTTGTTCGATACTAAGTTGTTTGCTACCTACAATGAAGAATAAAAATTAAGTAGCCAAAGAAGCCGAGGCAATAAACAAAGACAATGGTAATATATAGCCCGGAGAAGGGATATAGCCAGAGTATAAGTTATGCGTAGAGGGCATTCTTGACAGATTAACAGATAGACCCTTCTTCTCACCCATCGTACAAAGAACAGAGACTATCTTCAAGCTTTACGTTTCCTTTCCCTATACAGGTCTTACGTATGAAGAGGTAGACAAGAACAGACGAGATAATTTCTAAAACATCAAACATTTAAAGAATTGGGAGCATTGTTCGCAATAAGGAAAGTATACAGGACGATACAAACTAAGCGCTACTTCAGGTATAGACTGACACTAAAAGCCTAAAAAAAGCGGCGACAGTCCAGATGAGAAAGCAAATGCACCGCATATGAGCTATACTATTACATTACTGTATGTATCCAAAGATCCTCCGCCTTACCTCCCCACCGAAAGCGCAGCCCCGCTAGCCCTTCCCTCCATAATGAAAGCCACTACTTACGCAAACGCAAGCCAACTTTCAGCCCAAAATTCGGAACATAAAACTCTTCGAAGGAAAGCGACCCGGCCAAAGGCCCCGTTGATGAATTCGGTAGGAAGAGGTCATAGCAAGTAAGGATATGAGCAAAAGCCAGCTTCATGAGCGCGCTAGCCATCCATCGGCCGGGACTAGATAGGGGACAAACACGAGTCCAGAGTGTCAGCCGATGGAATCCGGGCGGTTGAATTTGAAATCGAGACACACCCCTCCCCTCTCCAGAATAACCCTAGTGCAAGACTGACAAGGGCGAACCAATCGATTGGAAACAGAATTTGAATTTGAATTTGGCTTACCAGGCATGCACGCCCATCCCAAAGACCAGATAGTCAGGACTCAGATCGACGAGTCGACTGTTCTTGGCTCCTGCTGCTGTGCGCTTCACGAACCGGAATCCATCGAAGTCGTTGGGGTTTTCGTAGTTTGTGCTTAGGCGCTGGATTAGACCGCTTGGGACGGCCATGTGGGAGCCTTGTTTGAGGATTGTTCCTGTTCGAATATTTGTTAGTTAGGTGGGAGGTAGGGTATGATGCTGTGGAGTTGAGACGAACCGTTCGAGAGCTTCAGGTCGTGGACGCAGACTCGGTGGGCAGATACTAGATGCATGCTACTGCGTTAGCTGGGTCAATCTCTCAGTTTCCTGGTAGCCTGTTGTAGACATACGGGCTGCAGGGGGATGCAGTCGCTGGCACTCCTTTAGGAAACTATCCATCAGGACCATGGCATCGCAGGCCAGGACGGTAGGTCCCATCTTGGCAAAGATAGCATCAATCTCCTCTCGCAGGGGAGCAATATACTCAGGGCGACGAGCTAGCTCGGCAAGGGCACCGTACAATCCCTTTTGGATGGTCAGCAGAGAGAACATGTGAAAGGGTGTACATACATACATAGGCGGTGGTATAGATAAAGGCAAATTGCAACAGTAGCATTTCACCAATGACCTCTGCATAAGTCCATTTCTCGCGGAGCACCGAGCTCTCATACAGCCAGCGGAATATTTCGACCTGCTGATGATTAAAAGCCACTCAGCAGACACCGAATCTGGAAGGAGGAAATAAAAGCAAAGAAAGACATACAGGGTTATCCGCATCGTCGGGATTGGTCTCGATGCCCTTGTTGTCGTCACTAAATATCTCGGCGTGATATTCAGCGGCGCGTGCATCAAAGTGCTTGAGTAGAATTTTGCGTGAGGCATGCATGTCCCAATTTGTACCTAGAGTGGCGAGGCGACTGATAAATCCACCAATGTACCTATTTGGAGGTTTAGTTCGAGGGAGTTTCAAATAAACCAAGTATATCTCACCGTTTCAACCAATCTGGAACCATAAACTGGACTCGAGTAGTTACTATCATTCCCAGAATATGTTCCTTGACTGCGTTGAGATACTCCTCATCCTGTGAAAGCCGCGAGCCAACCATCGCAAAGCTCCCGCTGCGTGCTACGATGGAGTATGCGAAGTCGAAACACCCAACGTTGCATTCTATCATCCGTTATCAGAAAACATGTAAGACAACCAAGGTAATCGGAGAAACATACCACCAAATTTCAAGTCCAAGGTTCTCAGCTGTGCGAGAATGGCCTCGTTCATCGAGGGCATGTACTGATCCAGATGTTTGTAGACTGTGGCACGAATCACACCGGGCGTGGTCTTTGCGATCTTCGGCCATCCCCCATCCCTAGGGAAGTATCCAGGCATAACATGAGAAATCTGCAGCAACTGTTCACACAACAATGTTAGCATATCCCATGCTTGACTGCCTTGTACTTAGTATAGCATAGCATAACCCACCTGGTCAATCCATGGCTCGGGCGAGACAGCAGTACTTCGGAGATTTTTCAACTCCTCGATTAACTCCAGCTTGCACAGGACAACTTGACCGAAGCGGAATGTGCGCGGGATCTCGAATAGCCCGTTTGGGAATTTCTCATAGCCTTTCTTTATTAGACTCGGTCCATCCACGACGAATCTGTAGTGTTGGTATATAATCGAGAAGAAGCCTTTGGATGTGGCGAATGGAGTGCCGACCTGGTAGAATTGTATTGGGTTAGTGGGCTCGAATTGTTCTTTGGGCTTTTGTATTGAGATGGAAATAATGAGCCGAGCATCACGCACATTTGCTAATCGGGTTGAAGTAAGGACTAGAGCGACCGAGGTGATAACCACAATGGCCAGTGCCATAGCGCAAAGGGTCAATAGAAAAGGCCGAAAGGACATGAAGTCTGAACTCGAGAAATGGGAGGTAGACTTCCCGGGTCCATAGATGTATTTCTCGAACCAACGGGATATCTGCTCCGAATACATTCTGTTTTGATTTCGTGAGGAAAAAAAGCAAAGTGAAAGTAATCAAAAGAACAAGGACGGTCTTTGAAGGGGAGAGAGAATGGGGGTTCGAAAGTGAAGCGAAGACAGAAAAGGAAACAGACAAGCAATACGACACAGCTATTGCATCGGGGAGTTACAATGCGGCGAGCCCGTGCTCGAGAAGTGACGAAAATAACAGACTGTGATATGCATTGCACAATGTACGAGATTTATTACTGCATGAGGCTACTTTGGATCTGACTAGGAAGCTGGTCCAATAAGAGCTTTTAAAATCAGATTGAAAAGAGTACAGATTCGTACAAGAGACTCAGAAGAAATACAGACAGATATCCGAGAGGCGAAAGAAAACTCCCTGGGGTGTATCAGTGATCGAATATGTGGTATAATGATACAAACACGCAAACCACGCCCGCAAACAAATAGCCATAACGCCAAGAAAGTAGTTCAATCTATGCGATGCCCGAGGTTTCCACCCCGTTCATGGTAGAGTAGGAATAAGGCAGGTCTACCAATCCGTCAAGCAGCCAGTTCAACGGATCGAAAACTTCGTAATTAGGCTCCATGAAGCCGCTTGGAAGTGCATTGACTTGGGATGGTGGTTGGACTCCAAGACTGGCCTGGGATAGCAGGGGTGCTGGGGCAAGGCTCGGATCTCCACCGGAAATTCCAGGGGTGGATGTAGATGTGTGTACAGGCCCGACAGATGAAATGGTCGATGAATCGGCCGTCGAGTCTGGGTTTGTTGGGTTTTTCAAATAGGCTAAAACAAGGTTAGGATAATAGGGTTTAGACGGGGGTATTGATACTAACCTTCGATATTCCGGCCCTTTGTCCGTGCATCCTCCCGCCATCGCCATACGGAGTCGTAAAGTAGGGACATGCTCATTCGACAACGAACTTTGAGTCGCAGGGAGTCGTCGAGGTCGGTGCTATTGTTGGACCTTTGAGTCGCTCCTCCCAATCTCCACATTTGGGCTAACACCTCCGCAAGGCGTTCGGGCAGGTCGTTACTAGACGCTGATACTCCACGAATAGCCCAGATTGTGCGATTGAATAGGTGCTTGGTGTAATCCATGTCAATGTGAGAAGCAAAGAAGCTCTTGCATAGCTTCAGGAGTGTGCACCCAGCAGCAACCATCATCTGGTAGACATAATATGGTGTGTAGGAGAGTACAGGACCGACTCCAGTCTCAAGATTCAGGACGACTTCAAGGAATGATGTCGTCGCAACATACAAAGACAAGACACGCTCGCGATAGTCCTTTGCAGTAGGCTCATCGAAGAAAGCAGACAAGTGCAGATGAAGGTTGGCAGCACGGAGATACAGATTAGTAATACCTGATTGGTTAGCATCAGATAGACATTACAAGACCGGGAAGCTTACAGTCATTGTGCGTCCTTAGCTCTTCTTCCAGCTCCTCGAAATCTCGAGATAGGAAAGAAATCATGGTTGACCGTTCATGGTCACTAGTCAAACCGACAGGGTCTCGTCGATTCGTATAAAGCGCTCGAGTGATCTTGTCACAAAATTTCTCGATCTCCAGTCTTGGTCTCATATCCTCTGGCAATTTAAAGTTCGGGTCTAGCGCATCGCTTGAAGATAATGTCCAATCGTAAAGAGTGGATGGTGGCTGTCCGTAGCCGGTAGATACCCTGAAAGAATGAGCCCAGGCCGCAGTTATGGGGAGTTGTTGTTACATACCTCTGGGCAACAATGTTACAAATAGCCCATGTTCGAACCTTGTCTCTCAGCTCTTCTTCAATCAGTTCCACCCTGAATTTACTGAAGTCCTGAGTATGCGAAGGCCTATGGAGACCCAGCTGCATAGCAACCTGCACCATCATTCCACACAGCATGAATGTTGGGTCTGTTGAGGTACTGCTCACGGGGAATGGCCACGAACAGAGCAAAGATAGAGCCTTCACAACATGATAGTTCTGAGGGATATCGGCAAGAGTACTCCATACTAGTCGGGTGACTGGGCCGGCGAGAGAATTCAGTAGGTTTGAATCGCCCTGGTAGCGACGCGCACCGACACTGATGATCGTCCAGAAGAGCAGAGATGAAGAATTATAGTATTCATCGGGTGACTGCTTCTGGTCAAGGAATGGGAGGAATGGGTGGTAGTATGTGAAGAAACTGACACAGTGTTAGGGTTAATCTCAAATTGCCGGTTGGGATCTTACAGATTAAACAGCTCCACCACCTTCTCGGGAACGACCATGACATCCTCGATTCGCTTGACTTGCCCTCCATTTCGCAAATAGTTGGCACCATCAAAGCCGGAGCGCAAGTCCAGCAAGGATGCAACCGCTTCCTGAGAACCCATGTACTGATCTGCGGACATGGCTGACGGGGTTTGATACACCGCAGGACTGACCCGATTCGACTCTTGCTTAGGAGTAATCTGGCCTGCAGCCAGCGGTTGTTGAGGAAGGGACGAAACGGGTTGACCCGTGGCGATCTGCTTCCTCAGCTGAAGGATTTCCCTCTCCATCTCCGCATTGCGACTGCGCTTCCCAACACGTTTGAAATTCGATTCGATCTTACAGTCGAGCTTTAGCCGGCGACATCGCGAACAATCGGTCCAGGGATCTTGAACAACATCGCATCGAAGCTGTCGCAATCCGAAAAAGGTTAGCACCAGTCTAAAATTTCATGATCGCGCAAATACCATACCTTTTGCTGGCGGCACTCATTGCAAGCGCGCTTCACGGGTTGACGTCTCTTCTCCTCGCGCGCATCGTGGTCATCCATATCCTCCATACTTCCCGGCGAACTGTCGATCCCCGCCATGATGACATTGCGTTTGCGACCATGCACGCCATCGGCCGCAACAGGTAACTGGTTGAGACCCGCCATTACGGGACTGCTGACTGAAGCATTATCAGCGCTCACAGTAGATTCCAGAGCTGCCTGGCCTCCTCCGATGCCACTCGATCGCCCGAGAGAAGCCAGGCTGAATGACGTGATCCGGTCGAGATCGGGATTCCGATATGATCGGTTGTTTGGTTGATCGTAGTATATGAGAGGAAGGTTGCCAAAGCAGGCAATTGAGGTTGCACTTTTTCCTTTTCTTTCCCTTTTCCTTCAACTGACGACATACAACGACGTTCTCGGTGAAGGCCGTCTGGGACTCGGGGATGAGTCAGCGCGGAGGGGCATGAGTCACCTGACTAGGAGCTGGCCGATTAATGTCACGTGATGTTACACACGCACGTGATATAGTGATGTATACACGTGACGGTTCTATTTATAATCAGCCCGGGCATAGAAAATGGTCTGAAAGGCTGCACAGACAAAGCGTATCGAAGTACACTAGAAGGGGCCATGCGTGGGGCGCATGAGACATGGGATCATGATCGTCAGTATGCCTTGGGGGCCGTTCTCCATAATGAGCCGAGGCAGTGCAAGACATTGCCCAGCGCCCAGCTTCGCCTCTTCATTAGTGTCCAATCATAGATAGTTTGAAGATCTCGGAGGGTAAATACGAAGAAGTTCAGAAGCTTAGCCTCGCAGGGCTCAGTCTCTTGGTTCCACGTTGAAGAAGTTCTTTGGTTCCTTCGACTGCCGCATACGCTCGTAAATGGAAGTGCGAGGGGTATCCGGGGCTATAAAGTGCCTTCCCCGTCCTTGACTCAATCTCACTCTACACAAAACAGTAATCATGGGCGTATCAACGGATAATATGTCCAAGGAGACTAAACAAAGCGAAACCAGCTCCAGCGAGCGACCACCGTCATATTCGGATGACCCAGTGACGCAACTATCTGTGGAGTTAAAGTTGAACCTCCAAGTATCATCTGATACCAAGTCTATCAGTCGGGACGAATGCGTCGCACATCTCAAGTTCCTAGCCGTACTCGCAGATCTGCGCGAGAACATCTCTGGTGATGATGGACTCTTTGGGATCAATGATTTCGAAGCCGATAGATTCCCTGAGTCGATCAACGAAGCGCGGGCTCGAATCCGCGAAAAGCGCTGGGCTGTGTACACGGCTCGTGCGGTTGATCGATATAGCGTATGGTGGGCTACTGGCCTCCCACGGTCAAGACCCAACGCAAGCTTGAGTGACGTGGAAAGTGCGGACTATGAGAATATCATCAATCCAAAGACTCTAGTGGCATGGAGTCCCGACAATCTGCCTCCAATCGGTAAGTGAACTGTGTGATTTACAAAGAACTCAGACTAACTCCTTTCGTAGATATTTTGATGGTCTGGCATGCTCATTCATTGAATCCTCGCAACTATCTCGAGGATTGTATCCGATATGGGAAAATGAGCACCTGGAAGACGGGCTTTCCCTGGGAGGTGATTGACAGCTGTATTGACAACCGCAAGCTGGAATTCACAGTCTCCGACGAGGCCCAGAAGATATTCGAGCAAAAGCTGAACATCAGATGGAACAATCTGCACGACCCGCCTACCAAGGCCATTCAGTGCCCTAGCTGTTTAAATACCTTCCCCGTTCAATGGACAGAAGGTCTCTTCGGAGAGACGGTCGAGAACGCCTTCAGGTTTGGCGATGGCTACGCGGACAACTCATTCCAAAAAGAATGTTCTCATTGCCATTACACAATCGACCACGGCCGGCTCAAGGTGGCTAAGTTCCGAAGGGATCTCGAGGCAACAATATATGCCGATACCCCCATGCCCGGCTCGTTTACCAATCTCCATGGGATTCCCGAAGGCCCTACCGACAAGCTCAACCACCCGAGTCTCCGATACATGCTTTTCCCCACAAGACTAATGCAAGCCATCGGACCAGAACTGCTGAACTTCACCGATCCCCGAGTGGACTGGTGCAAGGACATTCAAGACTTACGAAAAGAGCTTGAGCCCAAACTACGTGACCGAAAAGCCCTACTGGAAGCCCACGGAGGTGCATACGTCAAAAGACTCGTACCCGCCGAGCGAATCCATTTCCGCCGCCTGATGTCCCGCTACTGGGACAACCTAGGCCCCTTTTCGCTGGACCTAGTAGGCGCAGTGATCCGACAGGGAACCTTCATCTCGAAAATGGACCAAATCGACTGGCTGCATTCACCAACCGTAATGGAGACAATGGACCGGCTAATCAAGAAATACGAAATCTTCTTCTCAATAATGATGGACTGGCCCAAAAACATGGCCGTCCCAACCCTCGACGTCGACCTAGCCTGGCACACCCACCAACTAAACCCGTCCCGCTATTATACCTACAGCACGAAACAAGCAAATAAGGCCGGCGTCCGTGTCTTCATCGACCACGACGACAAAGTCGACGAAGACAAACTCTCCGACGGCTTCAGCTGGACCAGCAAAACATACCGCCGCATCACCAACGGCGCCGTCTACTCCGAATGCACATGCTGGTACTGCGAAGCAATACGCACACCCGATCTCTACGATCGTGTTATAACTGTCGGCTCGGCGTCTCGCGCGCGCGACGCCGCAGACTCGTTACACGACCGTCCAGATATCTCCTCCGACCCGAATAAGAACCCGCACATCTCGGCGCACAACGCCGTTCGTCCGACTTCGCTGTACGCCCCGACGGATCGGCTTGGGTCTGTGCATTATCTGCAGCTCAAGTCTAATTATCAGAAGGCTGCAAGGAGGGCTGAGAAGCGGGTTCGTCAGCGTTCGGGCTCTAAGTCTTCTATTTCTACTTTTACTTCTGGTAAGGAGAAGGAGAAGGGCAGGGAGAGGACTCTCGCTGCGGATCCGTATTATATGCCCTATGCCTATGGGTATCCTATTTTCGTGCCGTATTATGCGCCCTATATGGCGGATCCGTGTATCAATTCTGATGTCTACGCTTCTAATCCTGGTTGTATGAATATGACTGCTGGGGCTGCTGGGAATTGTTGTTCTGGTACTTGTGGTATGTTCCTCCCTTCTTTGTTTCTTCCTTTTTCTTTATTCTTTACTCTTTACTAACCTGACAATAGGTGGCGCTGTAGCCGCAGGTGGATGTGGTATGTCCTTCACCCTCGCATTGATCCCTGATCTATCTCTATCATCTCTAGATACATATACTGACTGATTTCTGTTTACAGGCGGAGCAGGTGGATGTGGTAGTAGCGGAGGCGGATGTGGTAAGTCTCCCCAACCTCACTCCACAAAATCGAACACCTGACTTACATATTCTATAGGCGGCGTCGGAGGCAATTGTGGAGGTGGTGGTGGTGGATGCGGTGGTGGAGGGGGAGGTGGAGCGCATTCCGGAGGAGGGGCAGGTCATCGTC
>ERZ1673737.939-NODE-939-length-31889-cov-4.293303_pt1 | contig 31889 bp, 39 predicted proteins | sample MGYA00580211_ERZ1673737 | MGnify/ENA primary metagenome ERZ1673737 (study PRJEB41218, sample SAMN15661789) | gut metagenome | host: Homo sapiens | place: Canada: London | collected 2015-08-20/2019-03-30 | study: EMG produced TPA metagenomics assembly of... | reverse complement strand
AGAGCCGACTTTGCACATCTGCGAGTGATCTGCATCGAGCTTCAGCTGGGTTTCGCGGAGACCAGATAGCCCAAGCACCGCAGACTCCTCATCCACAACTAGCTTCAAGTCCCAGTATGAGTATTTATTCGGTGTAAAACGGTACAGGGGAATACTTACATGGCTGATGGATGCCGGACCTGCTCCGCCTAACTGCACTTCCTTTCCTTCGATAAAACTAACAACACGATAATCCTCTAACTGATGCCGAAATCTATCAGTCATCTGTCTTGTGAAGAGTGAATTATGCTCCAGACAGTCGAGCAGATCATTGCTGGCGTGGCCTTTCGAGACAAATCGGGCCACCCGGGCTGCAATCTTCCCCAGTTCAACAGCTTTGGCGCCACGATGAGGTGTCCCGAAGAAAACAAGCCCGGAGGTTGCTGAGCGAATAGCGGTATATTTCGGGTCTTCTTTGGCATTGAGAAGGGCCTGAAACAATGAGTACGTGTCAGTCAAATGATACGACAGAAAGGAGGAGGAGCATGAACTGACCTGTTTGATCACCAAACCACCCAGACTATGTCCAATAAAGATCACCTTTGGTGGAATTGTACCCTGAGATACGAATCAGATGCTGTGTATAGTATTGCTTGGCGGAGCTTTGCCTTACCATTTGGGGAGTTCGTTCCATATCAAGAAGATTCAACAGGGTATTGGCGTGGTCCTTGATGCTTGCCGTGGACATAGTCTGAGGGTGGGTGATGCTTGAATTATAGCCATAGACAAAGACTCGAGCATATGGAATATCTTGGGCAAGGAAGTCTGTCGGCCAGAATTTTCCATTGGCATGGGTCCATGTTTCAAACGGATGATCACTCCGGCCCCGGGGATTCAAGCCATGAACGAAGACAAAGCTGAAGAGAAAAATAGGTTCAGAATATTTTCATATGTTGAATCAGGCGGGGACGTTCATACTCGACCTTGTGCGACTCGATCGGAGAGAAGACCTCCTGTAAGAAAGGAAACTCATACTCCCCCGGATCCTATATTAATCTTTTAGCCTTGTCTCTATCAATATAGAGATATACCAAATCCTGACCATTCTCAAAACCTCAACGACGTTGCCGAGGAGTATATGCGCAATATGAAATCGATAAAAACAAGCGTCCGTCCTTGAGAGATACCAACTCAGAGAGAGATGGAAAAGCAAACACGAAAGCAAGCTGAACAGGTGATTGTTCTGCTTACTTCTTGGCAAAATAACGAGGTATTTAGTCCGATGCACAGCCTATCCTATCGGGACATCGAGATCGGCTAGAATTGCCTGGTTTGTGACCATGGCGCTGCTATCTCAGACTCTGCGGGGTCATCCGATGCGATGCATAACACGCATGCTATTGGTTGCACTTTGTATAAGATAAAATAAACAAGTCGGACTCAGCTAATGATTTCTATGCGTGCCGATCGCCATCCCGCTCAGCCCCTTCTTCCTTGAGCGCCAGGTTTTGTAAACACGGAGCACAAAACAGAGTACCGCGCCATGCTCCATGTGCTGTCCGTGATGCCACTACTATCCAGAGTAGCAAAACAGCACCGCTTATAGCCTTTTAATTGAGTCAGTTATTGTTTGTTATGGTTCTGGTTGAAGCAAGGGAAAGCGAGGGAAACATACGGTTCCAAAAACCTTGAAAAACATGAGATCCAGCTCAATACCCAACTCCATTGTGTTCGCCGCATAAACCCCCAAAGGAAACGTAAATCCCCACCAGCCCATATTGAAAGGAAAAGGAGAGCTGTACAAAACTGTGGCCAGGGCAAATACGAGCCAGACCAAGCCAAAGCTCCACATCAACAGGGATGTGAAAACGCCCAAGACATATGCCATCCGGCCCGCGATGGGGTCTAATATTTGGGGATCCTGCAACAGCACCCGTGCCACTTTACCCATTTATTTACCCATATAAATGATGCTAGTGGCGTATTAGCGGGCATCTCAGGGGTCTAAAGGCATCACGCTTACCCAAAACCACCAAAGCCAAGAGGCCCCAGGGGCAGAAAGCAACTCACGATCATTTCTCTGGGTGGAAGCTTGTGTACTGCCAGCCGCTGATAGTATATCACTAATACCACAATTGCCAAAGGAGTGCCCATACCCCATAGGATAAAAGACACGAGTAGGGTTCCCAACGCGTGTTGTTTGTTTGGTAAAATATGAGCAATTTCTGCACTAGCACCAGCTGCCACAATAGTTGCTGCAATTAGCAACAGTTGGAGTGCAGTGATCCGATCGAGCGAGGTGATATAGCGTTGGGATATTCTGCAGCAGGGTTAGCATGTGCCTATTTCAAATTTCGAGACAGATGCAGACAGAATAAAGGACAGCGACAGGGTAACAGAAGCTACCGCTACCACATCGAACATCTAACAAGCCCACGCGACGGTTATACTCCATTCTCCCCATAGCGGTACGCAGACAAAAACCCACATCTCGATAAGTGTGGCAAAACCCATTAGGATCGTCGCTAGGAACAGTGAGTTGGTTAGGTCCTAAATCATCACCAGCCATATCTCAGGATACAAAGTATACCGAACGATAGAAGTGATAGACGCCAACAAAAACAATATTATGTTAAGCACGAAAAAGACAATAGAGAAGTAGTAAAGCACTAAAGTATCAAAAGGCACCGAGTTCATCAACACTAACACGATACCTATACCCATCGTCACCGCAAACCATCTATAGAACAGAAATGCATCTATTAGCTGCAAAAAAAGGAAGAAAAAAAAAAGCCACCATGGCCGAGGGACATACGATAGACTAAAATTCCGTACAACGCGTCTCTACCCAACGTTGTATTTCGCCGGGCCTCTTCTGCGAGAGGTCGCCTTAGCTAGTTTTGCCATATAATTTGGTTTCTTATACAAGGTTACAAGATTACAAACAGTCGTAAATCTGCACAACAGCAGGAGATATCCAAAATAAAAGAGGCGACTAGTTTCTGCCTTAGGCATGATTCGGCCGAGACGGATGTCGCCGAGGTGCGTGGCGTGAAGTATAAGAGAAACGTCCATTATAGGAGCATATAGATAAACGGGAATACGCTACCGCATCTATTTAGTATATTGGCTTGTCGGCAGCTCTATGGTTTAATATACAGTTAACATCTTTTCTTGCCACAAGTTGAAAGATGTGATAATATGACTATAAATGGACACATATCCCTACTAAATTCATGTTTATGCATCTAATCCTAAGGAGAGTTAGAAATAGATGTAGTGAAAAAAGAGAACGCAAACCCACTACAACACAAAGCATGAGGTAGAAAGAGAAATGAACGAAGAGGACGATTTATATTTTCTCGGCATTCTACGAGTAGGTATAAAGTCACGAACAAATACTTATTTTAGAAATAGAGGGATAGAGAAACCCGAGACAGAATTGTAGGTATTTATATTCAATATAACCAAAAATGTTTACCAGGCACCAACAATACCCGCGATTAGAATGTCAATACCACTAGTATAGGAACTCGCGTCGCTCAGTAGGTACACATAGGCCCCACCTAGCTCTCGTGGATCAGCTAAGCGTAGCATACCACCATAATATTGCATCCTAAGATCCCAGTCTAGGGCGGTCTCTACGTAATAGGTCATAGCAGTTCGTACAAATCCTAGGGAGATGCTGTTAACGCGAATGCCGTGCTTGCTCCACTCCATTGCAAGGGTATAACACATGTCTCGAACTAAAGCAGGGCAAATATATCATAAGTGATACCTTTATGAATAATTTCATAAAGCACTTACCGGCAGCCTTAGTTGCTCCATATAGCGCTGAGGCAGCCTAGGGAAACACGGTCAGTCAACTTAATATAACTAGCCACAAATATGTCTCATACTTACACGGTTAGGCCGATAAGAAGTCATACTCGATGTCATTACAATAGAGCCCTTAATCCCGAGCTCAATAAACTTGCGAGCGGCGATTTACGCACAGAAGTAGGCTCTAAATACCTAGCCACGAATCAGATAATTGACTAGCCAATTAAACAGGGACACTCACATTAAGATTGAACAACTGTTCCAACTCGAGGCGCTCAAATTTGAGGGCGGGTTGATGTTTGGTTATGCCCGCGTTAGCCACCAGCCCGTTAATACGACCCGTCGCTTCAACGACGTGATTGATAGCTTTCTCCACTCCACACTTTCCTCTAATATAACATCGGTTTATATAAACTAAAAGTTTGGGTATCGCTTCTGCAGAGTGGCAAATTCCTCTCCCGGATCCATTAGATCCAATAAGTACACATTTTTCGCCGAGTTTGCCAAACAGACTTCGGCAATACCGAGGCCAATGCCACGATTGGCACCAGTGATAGCGACAACCTTCTGTGCCAGAGTAATCTGCCAACTGAAATCATTGGCGGGCAGGGTGCTCAGGTATAGCGCGGACGTATCAGACTTGGTAGCGTCTGGCGCGACATTTTCTGTTGCAACGGGGGGGCATAGTGGGAATGTGAACTAGAACACGGTATCTAGATAAGTAAGAAAAAAAGACATACAATAGGATCGAGCATCTTTAATACACAGCAAAGTGAGCAACTACGCAACTACATATACGGTGTCCACCCCTCCCTTAGCCTGCATCTTAAAAGATAGGGGGGGGGGGTTGACATATACAGTACTTCGGCTCGAGGCTTCTTAACTCCGAAAATGGATTCCTCGATTGAACGGAAAAGTTGGGCCGTGTGGTACGGCCCGTAGGCACTTTGATTGGCGAAAAGCACTTTGACAAATATCAAAGGACATTATCATGCGTGTTACGAGATATAGGGCACTTAACTATAACGAAAAGATTCCTATACAAGTTTTGGTCGACCCAAGACCCCGGATTTTCGTCCTCGTTACGAGCTCGGCACGAGGCAGAAACAAAATTTGTGGAGTATTTTGAGGAGGTGGACACTATCAACTAGTTATATTGCATTCGACCATAGAGGCTCAGGATATCCAATAGTGAACAGGGATTGGAATCCTAACCACATAAATATCATGGGTTCCGCGCAAATAACGCCGAGGACTTTCTACTCGCTCTTCTTATACAGTAATCTTTCAGTCTCAATACAGTCGACTTCGATGAATTCCTCGGACATGAAAGACATGGCGAAAGCCGGGTCCGAACAGATTGAACATGCCAGCATGCACGATGCACCATCCTTCTCTCCTGAGGAAGAGAGAGCACTGATCCGGAAAATAGATCTCACTCTACTTCCTACGATTTGGATCATGTATCTTCTTTCCTACATGGATCGCACGAAGTATCTGCTATTTCTCTGACAGCATTCGTAGTAAGAAACTGACAACACCACCCTTAGTATTGGCAACGCAAAGATTTCAGGAATGGAAACAGACCTCAATCTTACCTCAAATCAATATTCCACGGCATTGGTAGTATTCTTTGTTGGATATGTGGTGTTTGAAGTCCCGAGCAAGTCAGTTACCCATCAATGGATCTACCCCGATTCACACTAATGAGTCAATCCAAACAGTCTTGTGTTAAGCCGCTCCCGTCCATCGATATTCCTTCCAGCAATAATGGTGATTTGGGGGTCACTGACCTGTGTGATGGCAGCGATCAAGGATATCAAGCATCTTGTTGCCCTTCGGGTGATGATCGGATGTGTTGAAGCAGGGTTTGCACCTGGTGTGTTGTTAGAACTCTCATCGTGGTATAAGCGTACAGAACAGTCCAAAAGATTTGGGGTGTATATATCTGCGGCGATATTATCTGGTGCATTTGGTGGGATATTGGCTGCCGTCATTGTCGACAATCTCGAGGGAGTCCATGGAATACGTGGATGGCGATGGCTGTTTATTTTGGAGGGCGCTGCGACCATAGGTGTTGCGTTGATATCTTTGTTCATCCTGCCTGACTTTAGGCGACTTTCGGCGCGTGAGAGGGAGATCGCAGTGACTCGTTTAGCCAATGAGAACGTTACAGCGATCACAGAAGACAGCGAGCGATTGACACACTGGCAGGCCATTGTGGTGTCGGTGAAGGATTGGCGTACTTGGGCATTTACAATAGGTTACATGGTGAGCTTCACTCTATTCTTACCCGTTCCTGGGTTTCTCATTTGCTGACTGTGATTGTCAAAAGGTTATCGTCGGATCTAGTACTCTTTCATACTTTTATCCTACGTTAGTCAAGGGACTTTTTGGACATGCGTCAACGGAGAAAGCCAATTTTCTGACCGTCCCAATCTACAGAGTGGCATTCGTATGTACCGGAGTTACTGCTTATTTCAGTGACAAGATTCCGACATGGCGTGGAATGGTCATTGCAGCCTGGCTGGCCTTTTCGCTGGCTTGTTCAATGACAGTTTGTGCTGTTTATAACTTCACAGCTCGATATGTCCTTTTGGTACTAATGGCCGCGGGACTCTGGGCCACAAACGGAGGTACCTTGGCATACGCCTCTTCTGCCTTTGCTGGAATGAACCCAGAGGCTCGGGGTGTTAGCCTGGCTTTGGTCAACGCCTTAGGAAATCTGGCACAGATTTATGGCTCGGTACGTGTGAAAGCCCTCCGGATTGAAGGCCGAACATTGACAGTATAACAGTATCTCTTTCCAGATAGCGATGGTCCAAAGTATCTCATGGGATTCGCCGTAATCTCCGCCATGCTAGCATTAGGTGTTGTCGTTTTCAGTTCGCTGCATATTTGGTTTCGTCGCCAGACTCCGTCGGTGAGAGAGGACTAATCGAAAGACAATAAAGGACTGTTTAATTTGCTTAAAGTTTCAATGCCTTGTTTTCCGCGCAAGGCCATGTTGAATTCAGTCACACTTCGGAGATCTGAAAGGTATGTACACTTGCACCGCCCGTGTACAGGTTCCTGAGATAATCGTACTCTATCACAATTTTGCCTTTCTTACCTTGTTTTCCACATCGTGTTCTGAGCCTTTTTCCAAGCCGCTGTTGGACCGCTCTTGTAAGTGAATTTAGTTTATCTTGTAGATTTTACTTTCGAAAAGAAGACTATGACTATGACAATTATTGTCTCGTAGATAACCAACTACGCTAAGAAAACTGCTTGTCCTTCTATAAAAGGGACAAATCTCGCGAAAATGAATGAACTGGCTGCGCGCTTAGAAATCTAGGACCTCGCGATCCAGTGAGTATCCGTTGATACTGAAGCGAGATGGGGCACACATGCGCGACTATCTTATAATACCCAGAGACCAGTGGGTATAGGTATATGAAGATTCAGTGACGCATCGAGCCTATCTGGATGAATGCTTTCAGGATTTTCGACCATAAAGGTTTTGGGGAAAGCGGAAAGAACGCGAAGATTCTCTCAAGGATCCACTGCAATAAAGTCATAGACAGGTCAACTTGGATGGCAAACCAAGCAACATAGGATACTCTGCTGGGAAATTTCAAAATTTGCGTAAAGTTCAGGTGGCACGGATTTTATCTGGCGAATTCAGAATATTCATCCTTGGCATATTCCAGCTCAAGTTCTTTCCGCAACGACGTTATAGGCCAACGCAAGCCCCTCTGATGAGAGTTCAAGGAGATCTAAGAGTGCCAGTTGTTCATGGGGCGTATACACACACATACCCGCTGGCGAATGTCCGTAGTTAGGTTTACAAGCATGCTGTAATCCGAAAAACAGACTTACCTCCAAAGACGCACTGCAGAGAGACAAGGCGGGCCGCGCTGTCGCCAACATCCACTGTTCGTGCAATGCCACATATAGTGTTGACAGATAATGTCAGCAGCTTTTGGGCCGCTCGATAGTCTTCAAGGCCTCCCGAGGAAGGACGGTGAAGAATCACCAAGATACGGGAAAGGCTGTGGACTTGTAGTGAAGCTGTATAGGGCGATGGGTGAACCCAAATTGGAGGAAATATCTGCATCCCAGAAACGCTAGAAAGGCCAGAAAGGCTAGGAAGGCGACTATACTCCGGAGGTAGATAGTCGTGCCACTGCTGTAAAAGATGAAGCAATTCACTGCCGCGTTCAAGACGCCGAGAAAACTCCACTGTCTTCCTCGTCTTTGGATGCGTAGTTTACACATTGTCCAAGAAGCCACGTCGCCCGGGTGGCTAGTTCGGGAGCGGATAGCATCGATAAGGGCTTCTTTGGTTGCCAAAAGCTAAACACCCGACGACGTTCCCTCATAGCGACCCAAACATCCTGCCTTAGCCAAGCCCACCAAACAGCCTGGCGTATTCCACCCGACTCACCATCATTGTCTTGAAATCGTTGAAGCCAAAAACACCCTTGAGATGCCGCTCCCAGTCCTGATTAGATCCGTCGATCATCTCATAGGCGCTAATCAGGAGCGCCGTTGCAACTACCTCGTGGCTGCTAGCGTAGGAAGGATGTCGCATTGCTGTGTTCAAGCAACGCAGAGTTTCGTAGTAATACTGCACAGCTACATTGCGGTCAATCGTGAATATGTTGTTGGGGCTTTCAGACGGCCATCGCCGTCTGTCATCTGGCCCAAGAGAGTCAACAGTGCCGAAAGGACCCGGCGTGGAAGAACCAAGGGATATGTGGCGGGCCGTGAAAGCCAGCAACGCTCTCATCAAGCCAGGGCTCCGTAATGCAAATTGTGGCACGGTAGTCGAGAAATGCCTAAGCGGATCATAGAAGTCCAGCCATTGGCTTGAGAAGCGCACAAAATGGGTAAATATACGGCGCTCAAGCTCTGACAAGGGGATAGGAAAAGCGGTCGTTTACGAGGAAGTGTCATTATGTAGGGAAGATTCCTCTTCAATTGTGTGTGGAGCAATTTGTCGTTCCATTCCAGTGACCCTTGGGAAAGCCGCTGCTTGAAAGCTCTCTCGCTCTCTCCAGCTGCGTGGCCGTAAGTTTGCACTGTTGCGTGGATCCGTTTTGTCCTCGACTGACCGTACATCTGGAGAGCGTTGCAGAGGCGATATCAGAAAGCCTGTATCTGCATTTGCAGCATCTCTAGCTAGCAGCTCAAACCAGCTTAGGGGCGCTGCCCGGGTTGGGGTGACCGAAATGTCAGTCCCGGGCGACGGAGCAAGACTATGCGGTGAATCGGAGCTTGGATAGGCTGATAAACTTGGACCGGAAGGCTCAGGATCGCCTCTCACGGTGAGAGGAGAAGCATGAGAGACTTGCAACCCAGGGTGGTGCCTCTCTTGTTGCGAAGTCTTCTCTTGATCACAGGCATCAACAAGTATTTGAAATGGAGCATGTACATGGGGCCGAACAGGATCATTCTCTGGAGGGGTCTTGCCCGTCGCGGATTGAGTCAAGTGCCCATGCCTTGAGGTACTGTGGGGTGCCTCTCTGGGCGCATATACACAAGGTCGATTGCCTTTTATGCAAGGGCTACACTGTGATTGTGCCTGAGATGGTTAGATGTGAGGGATCAACTCATGCAGGGGATCATACTTCGTCACATTTCACATGGCGTCGCTTGCAAATAAGACTAAAGTAGGATGCGTGTGAGCGACGTTAACAGAATCTGGGATATGCATACCAGCCGGTAGTGGCTCGAAGACCCCGTCCTCGGGACTTGCGTTTTCCCGACATTGAAATAAGAGAAAGTGGGGGTAAATTACCGTATCGAGGTCTCCGCAATATCGAGGAATGTCCGAGTCGATCATAGCAGTGCAGCCATTGGCCGGAGAAGCGTATTAAATGGGTAAATATGTGGCGCTCAAGGTCAAGGGAAGAGGAAAAGCGACACCCCCGCCAAGACCTCGACTTGGGGCTTGGTCACGTGGCATAGTATGTGGTTGGAGCTCGTTGTTTGTTTGCTAAGATAGTTGATTCTATTCATTCGTGAGCCAAGATTACTATAGACCTGGTCAATGAATTTCTATGCTGCAGATGATATTTTGTACAATATGAGAATAGTGACGTCATGCGTTCCAACCCCGACCTCGTAACTCAAGCCCAGTGTACCGTAATATATCACAGCTTCAAAGTCTCCTGATATAGAAAGAAGCACTTTACTTGTCTCTTCGGCTGGGTCGTCGATCATGCGTGTCGCCATCGCCGGTGGATCCAGTCCGACCTTAGGATCTTCGATTGTATCAGCCTTGCTCGCCACCGAAGGCCGGTATACACCGGTTATACTGTCTCGCAAGAGCAAAACGCCGAGAGAGAAGGAATCCCATACACAGCACGGTGAGGTTGAAACCAGATGCGTGGACTATCAGTCTCATGCCTCTTTGGTACTAGCGTTGAGTGATGTGGCTGCGGTCATCAGTGTCTTGCTTATCCCAGGGCCCGACTGGGTAACAGCTCAGGTGAACCTCCTTCACGCTGCGGAGGCCGCCGGCTGTCAGCGCTTTGCTCCATCCGAGTTCGCACTTACATCATGGGCCCACACCATGGTTGACCTGTTGGACGTCAAGAACACTGTCTGGAACACTGTTCGTGCATCGGTGGATCAAGGCAAAATTGATGCTGCCCGTTTTCCGTGTGGAATGTTCATGAATTATCTCGGAATAGGATGCCCAGAGTCGAAACGTACAGATGCCCTAGCCGGCTTCCAAGAGGGTCCGTTCCTGGTTCATCTAGACAGCAACCCGCCATGGGTTGAGGTTCCTGTCCAATCTGACAATACAATGCCTAACATCACAATGACCGACATTCGAGATATCGGTAAATTTATCGTTGCTGCTCTGGATATGAAGGAGCCGTGGGGTGGCCGTGAGCTAGGAATGGCGGGCGATACTTTGAGCTTTGAGAAACTCATAAATATTTGCCAAAGCTATATTGGACGTCCAATTGAGGTCCGACGAGTGAAGGAGGATGAACTTCAAGCACGGCTGTCAGCCCTCCCCCCGGACCAGGTTATTCCTCGTATGGAATGTCAACTGGCAATTGTTTGTTCACGCGGCGGATCTGTGGTGCCATTTACACTCAAGTTGTCGGCCTCTCACCCAACAACTGTTGGTGAATACATGAGGTTCTACTGGTCATCAGATCCCATGTGCGGCACATCGAAAGTCTGACCGTTGTTAAGTCTGGTAGTTGAAAATATATGTTACCGAATGCTACCTCTAGTTCACTTCGTATCTTTTTCTGCCCCTGTTATCAACGATCGGCGTAGGATTGGACCAGTGAGCCTACTCTTTTCGGCCAGATAATAGGAAACAGCACTGCTAAACATTCATGCCATTATGACCACGATGCATTAGTTAGTACTGTTTGATGTGACCGTCTTCACTGTTGGGAATGTGCTGAAGACAATGGCTATAATAATCTACATAATGGCGATGAAATTCACTATGGGCTCATAGTAGCTCAAGTTAAATGGTCCCACCAAAGCATCTGAGAACATAGCGTTTAGATCTTCAAGGTGTGAATATGGCGTTCCGCTAAAAACACAATCATCATTTGAATCGACTGATCTTGTCCTTAAAACTAAAAGAGCCGCGCACATACTTTCTGCTCCCCGCAATAGCTGATCTGGCAAGATCACTGAGCAGAACCATATTTGGACAGTTTAAGTTAAACCACGGGCCATCCACTGGAGAAATCAATCGTGTTCCATCCAAATAATTTTTGGCTGTCAGCATAGCCAATTGTGGTATCAACGTAGTGATAGTAAAGCACTGGGCCGTAAGTAGGATCGGTAAACACCCCCCTGGGAAATGTTAGTTTAGGTACTTCACATGCATAAGGTATCGGCCAATGACTTACTGCCCACCGGGGCCATAGACTGTGCCGTGGCTCTCCAGCACAACTGTCCCTCCTCCGCTTGTACAGGCAGTACCGGTCTTGTCGACCTAGAAACAAAGTTAATCAGAGGAAACGAGGATCAATAGAGGAATAGAAAACATACAAATCCACTGGTAGCTGAAGTTGATCTGCAGACCTTGATCTTGTACTCTGCTCCACTGGCAGGACGGGATGTGTCATAACCACAGCAAGTGCCAGCAGAGTAAAAGAGGTAATAGTAGCTGCCGTACTTGTACATGTAAGCTCCCTCGACAGCATGTGTACCGGAAGAGTCATATGCCACATTGTAAGAAGACGATGCTACTTTGGTGGCGGCGGAATTCATTGGTGCTTGATAGATATCATGCCAGAAAGAGCCAAAGTTCATGTAGTAGGTACCGCCATCATTGAAGAGATTACCATCGATAGCATTGTATGCCTTGGAAGAAGATGAGGCGATGCCAGTACTTCCATGGTCAGTCCAGGAGCCAGACTCCATAGTGGAGGAAGTAGCCAATCCAATCGCTGAATTTTGTGACCCAAAGGTCGAAACAGAGTAGTACACATAGTAAGCACCATTCACGACTTGAGCATCGGGGGCCTAAGTAACATAATATTAGTATATATGCGGCAAGGCGTTGGATAAAAGATTTTACCCATAGGTCATCACTACCGTCAAGGTCAATTGAGGACCCAGAGGGAAGCATGGACCCAACAGTCGTCCACGGTCCTGAGATGGATGAGGCCTTTGCGTATGAGATCTTATTGCCAGTAGAAAACCGGAAATAGACCTTATCTGAGGATCTTTGGATCACCGACGGGTCGTGCACATTGCAGGCTCCTGAGCAAGTTCCGGGGTTTGCATATCCATGCGCCAAGGCTGCAAACAGGACTGCTGGCTTGACAGTTTGCTTGAGATGCATTGTAAATGGTCCTTCGCAGCGTGGACAGAGAGTGATTTACTCATAAACGAGTGGATACCAGGAGCTAGTTATAGAAACATCCGAAGACGTGCATAAAGCACAATTCGTGGAATCTGGAGCTTGTCGAATCAAGACACGGAGAGATCCCGCGGATAAAGTTGATGCAATAGGAAATTTTTTTGAGAAGCCAGTTAGAACGATTGGAGCACTTCAGAAATTGCACGAAGACAAGGATCCCTAGCACCGACTGGTGGAATTCCCAAACGCTAGCTACAGGCGCCACCATGCAACCGAGACACGCCAAGTTCCGGGGAAATCAAAAATAACAGCAGGCGTTTCTTCAGTCGGATAAAAGGAGGCGAGAATAAGGGAAAGATGAAGCACGCCCGGAATATTGCCAGATATGTCCACTTGTGTTTCAGGTTATGTTTGGGTTAAATAATTATGCTTACAACACCCCCTTCTCACAGTAGACCAGCCATCACTCGTGTCAATGCCTCATCTTCAGCGTGAAAAGCATCCAACGCATTGGGCAAGCGTATATCACTTGAATGAGCCAAGCCCACATCTATGGGAACGTCCGGATCAGTGTTGGGGTCGAAATAGAATCCGCCTGCAATCTCAAAGAAGCTACTAAGGTCTTCGCAACCATTTGTTTCGGCTCCTGTTACTATGCCGGGTGCGATTGGCCAGAGGGTGGTGGATGCGGGCTGAGGGGTAGGCATCCCGGAGGTTTGGTTAAGGCCAGGAGTGTACTGTCCTGGCGACTGTGCTGTGCTAGACCGGGGAGTGGTATCCCAGATTGTGTGCGAAGGCAAACTTGTCTGCGAGGTAGAATGCGAATTGAGATCCGAAGTGTCATCCTTTGACTCTGCACCCGTGGCGCGACGAACGGATTGGCGAGCATCGTCTAACCGAAGGTTCAACTGAATCCGCTTCAGACTATGTATGATCTTTTGCAATCTCCGTGAGGTTCGGGCCCTGGTTGCCGAGCGTCGGACCATGTCCACAGCCGTATAAAACTCGGGTCGGCAGGCGTGGCTGAAACGCGACGGGGCATGTAAAACAGCCAAGAAGAGGGCCGCAAGGGCTGATAACAGAAAGTAGTTGAAGGGCTCCGGACGCTGGAAATAGATACTTGAGACCCGACTGAAATAATCTAGCATGTGCACGGTGCTTTTGGCTGTCTCTACGGCGGTTGATGCGCCCACCACGTTGTCTGCAATTCTTTCACCACTCAAGAGGTTTTGGCGGTAGACAAGAATTCGGAGCTGATTTGCCTGGAGAGCAAGAAGAACTTGAAGCATCATGGCTCGGTCGGTATGCTCCGATCCCTCAGGCGAGCGCCAGCTTGGATCAAATCGTAGTTCGCGTGGAATTGAACGAATCCATTGCTGGACCTCAGCATCCAAATAGGCGACACCATCTAAAGTGGCAGCCTGTGAGCGATTGGACCAACCAACAACCAACCCCCAGATCTTTGTGCTTAGACGTGCGTAAGAGATCATACATGTTAGGTATGGCGTGGAATGGCCAGGTTCAGGTAGGTTTACATCAAGATCCGTATCTTGAATCGCAAAGGGAAGACCAGTGCCAAAGGACCATTTGCGATCCAATACATAGATGCACCAGAACAATCGACTCGCCCATGTCCACTCCAATTGCCCTGGGAAAACACCTCCTGTCTTCTGCCAGGTGTCTTGACGGTGCAGGCCTAGTTCTGTACTCCCTCGAACTGCCATTCCGATCAGTCGCCACGCGATGACTTCGTCGTCACGATAGGAGTGGAAGATGGACAACAACGTCAATATGAGAAGTTCTTTCATGTCCACTTCGGCGACTTTTAACCTGCTAGCAAACCGGTCCTCGACGCTATCAGCTAGTTGGGCAGCACGTTCACTGCGACCGTGCGATTCCGCTAGCAAGGCAGTCGCAAGCAAGATCTTCAGAACCTGGGCATCTCTTGCAGAGAACCAATCATCACGGGCGACGTGCGCTATCGATTCAGAGAGTCCGGTGGTTGAATTGGAGCGATAGTATTCCAACACATATGCACGCACGCTCTCCAAGTCGACACAGGGGTACATGACGCCAACCGTGTCCTCATATACCTGCACCAACCGGAGAGTCTCATCTGGGCCTAAGCTTCTCAGAGGATCTCCAGTGGCGACATCTTCGCCTCCATCGGACGGTGCAGGGCTTGGCACAGCCGTTGACAGGTGTAATTCGTCACGACCATCAACAGCCTCCTCGCCACCCGGGGAAAAGGATTGAGAACGATTAAGACCGAACTCTGCACTTGTTGGACCAACATAAGTTGGTGACTTGGGGGCATTCAATATGCGATGCAGACCGCCCGCGGCCGGGGTCCCTGACGGCTTCGACGACGCAGGACTGCTCGATTCAAGTTCATGGAGGCGGGCGGAAAGTGTCCGCATTTCCTGGCGCAGAGTTTCCAACTGTAGGTCCACAGCTCGGAATCTCGTAGTTGCTCTGGGAGACGTTAGTGAATGCGTCCTGGATTTTGGGAAGCCTGGGGACGTACTGGTCATCTTTGAGCTCAGTATGGGCCGATCCACCAGGACGAGCTGTGGTATAGACACATGAGATTTGATCACGAGAGCATCGCGCGCAGACAGAACCACCGCTACATTTCAATTTGCGTCTCTTGCATTCGTTGCTGACATGATCAGTACATGAGAAATGAATTTTGGGGGGGAAAGGAAACGAGGGTGGACACACCAGGCAACTTGAGTATATTTGGCTCTCTTTCTTCGCAACGAATCCTCAGAATCAGCGAGCATGGTGAGATGTGAAGCTAAAGAGAGAGGAAACTCGGAACTGACTGCGGAACGGAAATGTTCGCCCAGAGCCGAGATTCCGAGCTGTGGACCGGCTTATCTCGGGGAAGGCGAGTCAACTACAGGGAGCCAAATATGTGCAATATCCAAATATTTGCAAGACTGTACGGAGTGTAACTTTTGGATCTGGATAGCCCCTGGTTATTCTATAATATTTTCATTTCCGCAATGTACAAACAATACGCAGAGAAAGCTCGGCATAAACTTCCTCACATTACTACAATCAACTCCATAGATTTAACATGGTAGAAGAAAATCCCAATAACGCTAAATTACAGTTGAGCATTCCACTTTAAATGTGCGATTTACGGCAGCATTCTGCGTCAGCTAAGCGAGACGATCCATTCTTGTTGGATGGCACATCAAGCGACGGATTGGCCACGAAGAAGTCTGCGGGCCGGATCATGAGTTGGAAAATCTCCACGGGCCTGGAATTATTAGTTCGGTTCAAATAAGGACAAAAGGAACACTTACATCACTGGCCAGTCCTCCACACGGGGATTGTGAGTAATGCCAAAGGAGTTCCAAACCACTACATCGGTATCGACAACAGAATCACCACGGCGAACTGCATCTGCAACACCTTCAATCTCTGTCTGGCTCTGCAATGTGTAGCGCCCACCAGCATAGAGCTCTCCGTCACGATGCTTGGTGACCCAAACGTGGTGTTGAGCAAATTGAGCCCGACGTGCCTGCACTGATTCTGGGTCGGCCAACAACATCTGGGTTGCCAGAGGAATGAATTTGTAGCCCACAGGGTTTCCACTGATGGGATTCGTCTTGTGGGGGTTGACCATCTTGATAGTTCGGTTGAACTGAGGAGCAGCATCTATCCAAGAAGAACGTTCCACTGTCTGCTTAGTGACTTCGTAAAAATTCCCGTTGGGGTTAGTGACTGCGTTCATCGGAACGGGGTGAGATTCCTCGACGACCACTGAGTTGTTTGGGCCATCAACTGCTGGATCAATGCGCACATTGAAGATGTGCTGGTGATTCTGGGCGAGAACGCCACCACTGACCACGTTGCCGTAGTCACTGACCTTGCCAGCATCGATATTGACCACGTTCAAAATACCTGTGGCGCGGGCCTCGACAGTGATACCTGCAGACTGATCGAATTTGTAGGCAAAAATGTATTCATAATTGGCCAGTGTGATGATGAACTGGATAACTAACTCCCGATGCCGGGTGACAACTGCCCGCCCAGTGCGCCAGTTGGAGTGCTTCCAGCCGATTCCATTATCCTGTTCGTGAAGACAGATCGCGTTGGGGAGGGTCTGCGCAGTACCATCTGGTTGGGTGATGATAGCATCAAAGTATTTGATAACTCCAAGACAGTCGCAACCGAGGGATAGGTTATTTGCCATGTTACCACCACCTCCATCGCCAAAGTCAAAGGCCTGCTTCCGATGAAAGGGGGGTCGGGGATCGGCGTAGGGTACCGTCTGAAGGGAAAAGTTAGCGCTGAGCTCACTGACAGAAACAAATATTCCTACCATTTCGCTAACTGCCAGTCGGTGCATCACACTGCGACCGTCATAGGACACATCGTGAATGGTCGCTCCCTCTCGAGGATTGAAAGCGACACGGAACCGCCACTTCTGCCATTCAACCAGAGATTCGTTTGTAACCCGGAAAGAGGGACCCTCGGGCTGAACTACATTGAGGGGCTTAAGATCCTTGCGGGTACCCTCGGGCATCAGCTCTGGAACATATTCCGAAGGCTTGCAGTGGCCAATGATTTCCCGCTGGAAGGTTTGCTCGAGAAGCCCCTCCCCTTTTCCACCAGTGGCAGGTCGATCAACGCGGATAATCTGTTGCGTCAAAGCGTCCATCACCGGTATAACAGGCAAAGGGAACGAGTAGAAATTGGAGTCCTCATTTCCAGTTCGCTTGTCTTGGGCAAAACATAAGGCCTGGAAGTAGCGGCGGTTTTCATCTGTATGATCCAATCCACCATAGGGCCACGGCTCGATCACGACCTCGAAGCCCTCGGGCAAGGTGAAATCTGAGAGGGCCTCCTGGAACAAGGGAGACTTCATGCACTGCTCAACAAGAACATCGAACTCGTTACTTTTGGATGATTAGTCTAGATCCTTTTGCTATTGCTATGGTATTTCTCACAGTGTCAAACTGGAATGATGCTGCTTCCCCACCACCGTGTGCTTGACGCGCGACTGCAAGACGACATCGACCACTGATTCGTGAAACTGAGGGATGCGGTCTGGCCCAATCACATCATACTGACACAAAGCGAGACGTGGGGGCCTCGGGGTCGTTGGGCTGAGACGACCAGCATGTTCGACTGCCAGGAACTCCAAGAGTAGCGCTTTTGGTGGTTCCTGTAGGAAGATTTCTCGGAAGTCGATGACAACATTCGGGTGTGCGGCCTTGACCACATCACGGGCCAAGTTGGTCTCCGCTTCTGAGAGGATAGAGAGGGGGTGAGACATAATTGCTTTGGATATCAGACTTCCTTGTTTGGGAGAGTTCAATATTTATAGAAGGTGGTTGATCGGAAGCTCGGAACTATTTCCGAGAGTCGGAATGAGCGGGGAGGACCGGTATCATTCCGTGATACTGCAGGTGTACAGAGCCCTAAATTACAGTCAAGTAATGCGAGGAGGCCTATATGATTGGGGAGATATCCAAGTCTTCACAAGACGAAAAACATTTGCCTTTTCTTTACCTTATATCCGACAGGGGATACTGACGTTCCTCCATTCTGATATCTTCCCGACCAGTGACTGAACCACTTCGCGACTAATTGCTCACCTTCTTGGGAGTACGAGAAGAACAGTTACCCGTGAAGGCATGTTGTAGTCCGAGTCCGAGCTCATATGATCGGAGGTATCTCCTGTTTTCACTACAGCCATGTCTCTCATGGATGCTAATATCAGGTTGGGTTACGCTCGGTTGAATTCGACTTCCCAAATAGTGTAATAATGCGAAATTCTCATGAAGATTGCTAATTGAACCATCTTCTGAAAGTTTACTTCATTTTCATTCCAGTAAAGTATGTTGGATGCACGCACACTATCCTCTCTGGGCATTTCCTCCATTTTGGTGCTATTCTTAGGGAATTCACACGGGATTTGAATTCAAGTTTCTACTGAGGGGGAATTCCTCCAGTCCGCATCTCTATGGGTTCATGTTCGAGGTAAAGAAGAACTATCCGAAATTTGTATTCAAGAGTCAAGTGACTGGTTTTCATTAACACATTTCTAAAAGACATTTACCATGCTGGAGACGAAGGAAGGCAAGTTCTCCTTCACAATGCCGGCCTGGTCTGTCGCTGTTCTTGGTGCGAAATAACCTTATTTGAACGGAAAGAGACAACGTTGGCGCCATGTTGGTGCGCCTCCCCGGTTGGTAGGATGCACTTTGCCCTCCAATATCTTACTCTTTCGTTCGTTATCTCTTTCTTTCTGTCTTTCACTTTAGCTAGATAAAAGGATGATTCCGCCTCGACATTGATTTCTGTTGATACATTGAGAATCGGATCTAGTAAACCCAAGCAAGATCCTCCAGCACTTTAACGCTCAGTATTATCGCACACCTTATGTACCTGCGTGGTCATGTGATAATAAGCCTGTCGCCCACGAGACAAAAGAAGGCATCTAGTTTCCAAATCGGAACAAGTAGAGATGAAATTACTTGTGTTCCATTTGAGAACAAAAAAACAATACGTACACATCAGGAGAGATGTTCCAAGTGGCCCTTGGGTATTTTGAGCTTGATTGGATCAATTTCCGGCGGAGTAATCTCTGGCCACTGTGCCTTCACTGGTAACCCTGCTGCTAACCGCAAAGTGTTAAGAGCAGAGCTCCAGACGATGTGTCCAGATCCAGCCTCGTGCCATTCCGTTGAATCGAATATCTCTATGTCCGAGTCTGCCTGTGGAGGTCCTGCTCGCCGATAGCTTCCAATCAAAGCTGGTTCCGATGTCAGACATCTAAGTCCACCGTCACAGGCAGTATGAAATCCCACATCGGCAGCGGTCACATCAAGTTCAAGCATGGACATACGGGCAAGGGCATTACGCGCTGCATTGAACGTCCATGCAATGCCGTAACTGCACAGTAAGTCCTCAGCCGAATATATGTAGCGTGAAAATGCCGCATCGGAATCTTCAATCATACTTGGATGTTTGAATCCAGTCCTATACTGTAAAGGTGCGACAGTAGGATCATTGGGTATCTTCCAATAAGGTCCCTTCTTGGCACGCGAGGAACAATGTCCTAGCCATAGAAGATCCCAAGAATCACCATACGGCGAGAGTGGGTTATCTTGCTTTGTTGAAATAGCACGTGTTCCGCGAGCAAATTCAACCATTTGATCTTTGAATGTCACATCCCAATCAGAATCATCCTCGAGAATAAGAGCACTGCTATAACCTCGGGCGATCATCCTGTGTCATGCATTGAAGAAAGTTAGCGGGTAAAATAGAGTATTGATGGGTGGAATTCGCATACGTTTGTAATGCGTTCATATGAGCACGCCACGAGCCGAGAGTATTTGGCCGGTCGAGAAGATGATGTCCAGGTTTCTATGCAACGAATGAGTGATTTTGACAAGTTTATCGAAACTTGAAACATACGGATGGGTAGGCTTTGGGGTTGATGTCATCTTGTTTGACACCTTCAATCCACTCCACGTCTACCCCTAGAAACGAAGACACCAAGGTGATTGTATCGCGCTTATCCGTTCGATCACTGAGCCCAATAACAAATATATGCTCAAACTATTGCCTATTGTCAATATAAAAATTCAAAATTCAAAAACAAAAAAAAAAAAAGATCTGTTCCAGTACATACCCCTAAGGTCCTGTTTTTGACCGCCTGATCAGGGGTTACCAGAGGTTCTGATGTGATCCCTGTGTGGCGATCAAAGTCTCGTGGCTCCGGGCCCTGTCTTTTATTTATCCAAAATAAAATAATGAAGCCATAGAAGGCTAACAATCCCGTTATCAGAGACTTATAACTGGCTCCGGATAACATATTTGCGATGGAAACATAACGAGAATGGGAAGTGGTTTTTTGCGGGCGGTGATTTCAACTGTCCGCCCCGACCAACACATTATATCATTGGACCCCGTATCCCTTCTTTACTCCAAACCAAGGGGTTCATACTGCCAACAGGTAAACATTCGGCTCCGATGCGACAAGATGAAGGGAAGTGGGTTTACTGGTGTTTTTCTCCCCCTTTTTCTTCTTCTTTTTTTTTTAAAGAAGAAAAAAGATCTAGTTCGTCTAGCCCGAGCCGGTCTCTGATTTTGATACCAAAGACACATTCGGCCTCATTACTAACTTATCTGCGAATGTCATATCCTCTTTTATATATCACGGCGAATAATAAAATATCTGTCTATATATCTGACACTCATTGCACTGGAATTTCGTGAGCTGCCGCAGGTGACATTGGAGGGTTTGGCTGCATAATAGATCATTTGTATTGTCAGGTACGGACCTCGGTTGACTCGTGAAGCTCATAGATGCTCAATCATAGGCACTAGGATTGCGTTCTGTGATGCTCGCGCCTTGTTCTGATAGAAATTATTGGGCATTAAATCCGTAAAGTGAGTGCAGATCGTCGCAATTCGTCACCTTTGACTCTACCAATGCTACTAAGCCATGAATTAAGTCTTTGGGTAGCACTATAGTCCGTCGTGTCTCCTAGAGCCAAGGGAGTGGCCCGAGCTAGTGTCAATCCGCGTCTATCAAACCAAGTTATGTTGGTGAATATGAGAGGCTCAGGAGACAAAGACTGAGTAGGCAAAGACTCAGTCGACAAAATCTTGCTAGATAATAATTTCCTTGCTGAGCAACTATTCTAACTTGGGCTATTTTATACTGTTCTACCCATAAATGTTCTTATCTGAGTGTTGAGTTGGTTCCCGTATTCCAAGATTCGCCGCAGCGGGGCAACAATATAGGGTGCAAAGTAAATTCCACGTAGGATGTTGTATTTTGGATTGGAGGAGTAAAGGGAAAACAATCTGCTATCAGTGACAAATTTTCTAAACTAGTCAAAATATACTCCGTATATCGAAGCGTGCTGACCTTCGGACCTGATTAACAGTACGACGAGACGGACTAACGCCTACAGCGAACCCTGAAGACGCGCTAAAGCTATGTGAAGCGTAGATCGTAGGTAGTTATTCCCAATTGTAGTACGTACTTAGGTAGCTAGACAGATACGCTCAAGTACCACCGTAGAGATCGTTGCACTTAGTATAAGTTGGTACTCGATGGAAGGTGCATTTGTCATCGTGCTCAATACGCGCGCACACCAACGGCTAGTTCCACAAATCCCCAAGTGTGAATAACTGTGGTGTATTTAGTCCAGCGTAGCAGTACCAAGGAAACCACTCAATCCGCGTCTAGACCGAATCGTGGATGTATAATAAATAATAGGGTCCAGAAAATACAGAATAATTCACGTTGACTCTCACGGAACAAAGCGCAGCTCCGAGAAGATAGTCAGTTCCGGACACAAATGATTGATATTCAGGGTTAGACATTGTTTTCAGAGCAGCGTAATAGAGAGGATCGGGAAGAGCATAAAATCAGTCATATCCTTCATTGAGACTCTAGTAAGCTCGTGGAAAGAGAAGATAACCTCTCTCCCTAAATACAGTGCGCTCAATGGAGACAGGAAGACCTAGTGCCTCTGCACGGGTAAAGAAGTTTCCTGGCGTAAGCTTACTTTGCGAGCAGTTCGATTGACGAAGCTCAAAAGACATGGAACTATGATTCAAGATGGACTGTCAGTCGCCAAACTTGGCCCAACTCTTCGAGTGTTAAAATGAGTAGCCGGTCATGTCTCACTTGGTTCTGCATGGCAAACCAGCGGAACACATCTAGACTCCTGGAAAAATTGTATCCTCATGAGAATTGAGCCTCGGCAGTCACGGAAACCCCCTGATTTCCAGCAAGCGAGCAGTTACCATCCAGTGAGAATGGCCGTCCCGCGTGTAGTGGGGTTGTAGCGCACGCCAAACCACACTAGCCACAACGGTGTGAGCGCTAGCCTAATGCTCCTTGAAATTTTGCAGTTTCGGCACGGCACGCGAGAAAATCCTTCCCTCGTATGAAAATATTCCTGGGCTGCTAGTGGGTACTGTAGGTTCCGACAGAGCGAAATCTCCACACACCGGCATTTCGAGAGAATGATTACGGGAAACTAGTGCATATGTACTCTGTACCCATTTTGGCACTGTCGATCTCTTGGTGTCATGTTTTAGTGGCACCCAGAGGTTTCTGGAACTCCGCACTACCCAGCTTCCAAGTTTTCCTGGCTGGGATTTGAATACAGGGGAAAACAAAACTTCGCCGCGTATGAGAGTCTCAGAATGAGCAGCGATGAGGACCAAAGGAACTTGGCGATCAAGGTCGTCGCAGCCCTATTTATGTCGATAGCATGTGTGGCTGTGATGCTACGATGCTATGTCCGCGGCTGGGTAGTGAAGGCATTTGGATGGGATGACGGTGCTATGGTGATGGCCATGGTAACTTGTTCCCTTTGGAAAGCTTGAAATGCGGCCTACTAACCTCCAGTTAGTTCTGGTATATATTCTTCTCTGGGTCTATGATTGGCGCAGGCTTGCATGGCAATGGGCGGCACTGGTATAGTCTCGAGCCAGAGGAGCGAGTCACCGCCATGGAGGTAAGCTCAACTCATGGAATACGTTTCGTAAGACACTTCCCTGACTCTTTTGTGAATAGTACTGGTGGTTCTGCGAAATTGCTTTCTGCTTCGCATCTATCTTTTGCAAGATCTCAATCTGCATTTTCCTAATGCGAATCTGCATCAAGCGAGTCCATCTATGGCTTCTCTATTCTGTCATGGCCATGACGGTCCTTGCTGGCCTAGTGTTCATGTTCTTGATGCTCTTGCAATGCAAGCCACTTTCCTTCTTCTGGACTCGGATGGCCCATCACCCAGTCGTCAACATCCAAGGCGAAGGCTCCTGTATCAACATGGAAATCATTGTTGCCATGACATATGTTTACAGTGCGTTTGCCGGAATGTGCGACTTTACTGTTGGTATTCTACCAGTCTTCGTTGTGCGCAAATTACATATGAAACGCCAGACGAAACTGGCTGTAGTCGGAATTTTGAGCATGGCTTGCATGTGTGTAACCACTCTTATTCAAATCATGGGATTTTGGGATTGGACAGCAACTAAACTCTGACAGTGCATCCTCGGCCGTGATTGTTCGTATACCGTTTGTGAAAACGTTTGATGATTTGGACGACTTTTTGTGTACGCTCTCTTTCTACACTTGTCCTTGAGATCTCTTGCTTTAACGGATGCTAACTCACTAAAGATGCTACCGTTCAGATTGCCTACTGGTCAAACTTGGAAGTCGGCCTCGGTATTACTGCTGGCAGTCTCGCAACCCTCCGTCCGCTTCTGCGCCACTGGTTCGGTACACACGCAGATCCATCATATTCCGCTGGTTTCCCGAAAGAATCGTTTGGGCGCCCAACTGGCGCGAGTAGGCAGCGACCGGTACCTTTAGGCTCGATGGGAGCGAATGAGCGGAGCGAGTTAAGACCCGATAAACTGGCTGTCATGGTGACAAATATCGAGACCCAAAGAGATTTGGATGGTTCTTGGCCACACTCATCCAGCCCGAGTGATAGCGTGGAAAGATTGACTGTACAACAACAAACATTGCCAGGAAAAATGGAAGTTGGTATCCGGCAGACATTCGAAGTTACACAAACTACTGAGGATGGCTTTTACGGCGAAGGATCCCATTGGACAGCGAGAGAGCATGTATGATAGGCAATTCAAAATCGAAAGAGTGACTTACTGCGAGCTAAACTAGTGGAACATAGAATACTAATAAATCCGCTATGCTACCTATGAATCTCTGGTATTTCCCAACATCCGAACAAAAACAACCTTTGCCCAATTGAACCAGTAGCGTAATAGACGAAGTTAAGAAGCGTGCCCTTTGAAATTTTTGATTTTTGACTGACTGTCTCTCGCCACTCGTAAATAAAAAGGATATTTGTTACACTATATCTTCAAATGTCTCTCTGAAGTGAATAGGGGTACTGAGGCGGTGGCCTGGTACATCTGTAGGCGCCGAACGTCTCAGGATTTGTTGGTTGAGTTGCTGGCGAGGATAACATCGATCAAAGTACATATTAGTACGCCTTGAATCACACAAAGAGCGGAGTTGTCATTCCTCGAAAACGGGGCTTTCTTAGTTTAGTAGTGATGTTGTATATATGTGACTGGAGACTTGGACAAATGCGGATGACGTCACGGAACCGCGCCCTTTGCGCTGAGCCGTTGGTATCAATTGAGATATATTCTCCTTAACATGAATTTGTCTATCATTACGCAACACTTTCAATATCCAGCATTTGTCGCTTGTCCACTCTATCCTGATTCCTTTTACCCAAGATGACCCTTGCATGTAGAAGCGAGCCATGGTCTTCTTCCAAACTGACCAGTGGCTACGGCCAAGACAGTCTTTAGACTTCTATGACACGTATCGCCACCATCTTGTGACTTCGTCGATTGCAATGGACGTCACATGCGCGATATTCTTTTTAATGTTCGACATGTGTACATTTCACTAGTCTTCCAAGACACTCGAATCTACTTCGCCTACAGCCACTCTCTATGGATAGCTCAGCACGATACGACCGTCGCTTACCAGGAGAAACTGAGGCCTGGATCCTTGGAAGCGGAACTGCGTCTCTAGCATCAGCAGTTTATCTGATAAAGCGTGCTCATTTACGTCCTTCTGCTGTGCATATTCTAGATGAACACTTGTCCTTACAACAAGCAGTACATCAACAAGGTAGTGCGCATGCAGGATACGACCAATTTGCGGGGTGCCTTCCTGTTCCCGTTGGACCAGAGTTGAGAGAGGTTCTCGATATGATTCCATCCGCAGTGGCGGAAGGCCGCTCCTATCTTGATGACATCCAAGAAGAGGAAAAAAATCTCGCGATGAGCAAAAAAGGTGGTACGTGTTTTATCGCTCAAAGTGACGGAGCTTTCAGACACCTGCCCACGAAGTCGCTGAACATAGGGTGGAGCCACAGAATACATATGATGCGTCTTCTTCTGAAAGGGGAGAAAAGCCTACAAAAAAAGGATATCCGTAGTTTTTTTGGGGAAAGCTTCTTTGAAAGTACATTTTGGACGATCTGGTCGACTCAGTGAGTAACTACATGACCCAAACGCATTGATTCCCTGGTTTAACTTTAGACATACGAATCTTCAAGATTCGGTTTTCAGCCTTGGCACAGTGCCGCAGAATTCAGACGTGCTGTCAGGCAGTACTTATCTAACTTCTACAGCTTAAGCATTTTGAGCTGCCTAGATCTCACAGGCCATTATCAGTACGAGGCAATATATCTCCCTATTTATTTCTTTCTCCAAAGTCAGGGCGTGGACTTCCAGTTCGGCGTTAAAATACGGAATATCGAAACTACGGTCGACCAAAATCGTCATAGAATCAGTCGCCTAGCCATTTCTCAGCATGGACTTGAGTTCAAAAAGTTTCTAGGACACAGCGACATCGTCATTGCTACACCGGGCTCGACTGTCTCGGGATCTACAATTGGAACGAATGATCTCCCGCCAGCTTGGCTTTCAATTGAAGCGAGAGACCACCTCGACGCGAACTGGGCGCTATGGTTAGAAGCTGGCAACAAATACCCCGATTATGGAAATCCTTACACTTTCTGCACACGCAAATCCGAATCTATATTAGAATCCTTTACTATCACAACAGAGCATATCGGATTTGTCGAATATCTTCAGTCTCTATCACAATGCCAATCTCAGGCTGGTGCAATCATATTTATGAAGAAAAGTGGCTGGGGCATGAGACTTTGTCTCCCTGTCCAGCCCGTGTTTGCTCAACAGTCGCGAGACGTCCGTGTCCTCTGGGGTTTTGCTCTCTTTCCCGAAAATGAAGGCGAGCATATCAAAAAGAGCATGTTGTTTTGCTCCGGTGCAGAAATCATGTCCGAGATCCTACATCATCTGGATCTCCCTGGTGAAGTGGCCACGGAAGTTCTACAACGTTCTATTACCATTCCGCGCGCGATGCCGAGGATGAGCTCAACGTTATTGACCAGGTCCTTAGAAGATCGCCCTTGCATTACCCCAAAATCAGTCATCAATCTCGCCCTGGTCGGGCCTTTTGTCGAGACTCCATGGCGCAGTTGTGTGGACGCAAGCTATGGTATTAACGTAGCACGGGTAGCTGTATCGCGTCTTATGGGTCTTCAAAAATTTCCCGAGGAACATTCGCGCCCGTCAATTTCGAGGGTTTTGATTACTCTTCTGAGGAAGTGAAACCACTGGAAAATTGTTGGTTTCTATGTAGTCCTGTTTAGCACACCCCACCTTAATTAATGCTTGATTAATATTTTAAGGTTTATGTGAATAGGTTGATCCTACCTACCATACATTAGTAGATATAGGCATGGCCTATATAGCCGTAGACTTACAATGCGGACCATTCCTGATAGGGCTGCTCTCTAAGCCCTGTCCCCTTGGCCGGTTGAATCCCCCCCTTACATGAAAACCCCTTCGCGAATCAATAGGCATATGCTGATAACACAGTGTGAAGTCTACCGATTGGCGTATAAAGGTGAATGTAACTAAACTTATGGTTTCAGCCAATAGCGGCACATTGACAGACTATAGGAATAGGCATTGTGGCCACACCCTAAAGGTTCTTATGGCCATGAACGACCTTTTACTTGATCTTGCTTTAATAGTTAGGCCGGGACTAGAATTTTCACATGTGCGTTCCCCGAGGTTGGGTTGACGCTGAGGATAACTAGTTACTTATTCAGCTATAGGCATGTAGGTGGAAGCCTACGGCATGCATCTTTTATAAACGATAACTCCTTAAAGCCCGAGACTGAGTGATGGTATGAAGATTGAAATCGAGCTACGTGTGCGATGGTAACGAGTGGCGTCCATACCTTACTTAGCCTTTCTGGTCTAAAAGATTTAACAGTCCTTTTTCCAACCGAATGAAGGTAAATAGTCTCACATAGAAACAGAGAACGGTCAAACATCATCCGAATTAACCGAATCATTTCGGTCTAGCCGCTTGGCTAGACCATCATACTCTTAATGCACTAATAAAATGCCCGCCTTTTCCATGTCCTCGGACACTTTTGCCCAACTCTGTTTATACAGCTCAGTCGCATTCCCAGGTATGAACAGATGAAACTCTTGGAGGGATGGCACCTGGCTCCTCGAAAATGCAGGAAACAAAATTTGAAGGGCATTTGCCTCGTCGTCCGCTCCACATGAGACGAAAGAAAGATGCGAGACAGAAGCGGGTACAAGATCGATCAATGAAGCGAGACGGTGTGCCGTAGCGGCATTGTGATTGTACACTGCAATTTCAAGGGGTAACTGGAGCCTTCGTATCCTCTGAAAGCCATGCAAAGATGCTTTTCCAGGAGCAAGAGAGTCGTTCATTTCTTCTCCCGTGACTTCATTCATAGTGTTCTTTGATTCGTAGAGCATGTAAAGCTCCTCCAGGTTTCTCCCAACCCCCGCTCAATTTCCTTGAGCATCTTGCATATATCCCAGACCCCCGGATTTCCTGAATAACTGTACACGAAGCTCTTGAGATTTGGAGTGTGTTGAACGAAGTTCCCAACAGCCATTTCATCAAGATGAGTGTCACGAAAACAACATTTTCAAGAGCTGCATATTTACCCGCAGTGTTTCTATAGCTGTTCGCACTTTTGCACCTCTGAGCTTCAAAATATTGGAAGTATGGCAAGGTTAGGAAAGGAGCTGCCATGTCTATATCGAATTCAGTAGACATTTCACATTCATTTCCTCCCAGAAGAGTGACTTGAGAAAGACTAGACTTGCTGCCTGGTAGTCTAGCTTTTGAAACCACAGTGTCCAGAAGTTGATCGGACGCCGCAAATGCTCCGTAATTCCACTGTTCAGGTAGCTGGAGCCACCGGAGATTAGGAAGAAGAGTCAAGACAAAAGTGGCACAGTGTTGCAAGTACCGCCCCGTGTTCAAGTCCTCCTCGATTGCGGCATAGTATTCCTTCCAGTCAAGAGAGCTTCTCACTGCTGGGATTCAGCTCTCTGACGGAAGGAGCGGCAAGAACCCTGTCACCCTTACTGGCGGATCGCACTACAATGCACACATTGTAGCCGGCCTTGAGAGCAACATCGAGCGTTTTGAACCCAAGGAAGCCGGTAGCACCGGTGAGGACGAGGCGATCGCTGGCCACCATCTTGTCGAAAGTCCGTAAGAGAGGATAAAGAAAAGGGAAAGAAGTGACTTCAAATGAGGACATAAGGCTTTCACTGATCTGGTGGGAACTTGTCTATCCATTGAATAGCCGGTTTTGAGGTCAATTTATATGTTCTAAAGCTCTGTATTCTCCACCTGACTTTTGAGACCAACTTAATGTTTGCATACTGGCGTGCTTTGAAATCAACTTGGTGCATTAAAGCCATGTCCTATGACACATTTTGGCGTATTGTTTGCATCTAAGGTCATTTGAGGCAAATGTATTGTTTCATCGAGAAGTGGATTAACTTTATTGGCTTACAAACACTTTTCGCTCTTCCGATTCGTCATTTGCGATTGGTGGGTCGTGCGTGGGTCGTGGCTTGACTTACTTCCCCTTCGGGTAACTTTCCTTGTCGTGGCAAACATCACAATTGATAATCCACAGGTCTGACATCTAGAATGATCTTGATATAGAATCGTTGACGTCAGTGCTGAAATAGAGTAAGCTTGTCCGTCAGGACATCGTGGTTTTGTCCATGCCTATTAGAAATACGCTACAGTAGCATGTGGATGCGAAATGCTTATAAAGGCTGCACTAGTGCTCCCCCTCTGAAGTTGCCATTGTCAAGATCAAAATCAAACAGCCCGTTTAATTATTGTCTTCCATTTGAATTTGGTCGTTATTTCCACAAACATGGTTCTTCAACTCATCGACGCTGCTACATCTTGGAATACTTTGCGCGCACGTCACGTCCTCTTCGAGAAAGGGATTTCATGATGTCGAGTTCATCGATATAAGCGTCGCGAATGGGGATCAGAAAGTTGGTGACCCTAGCTCCCTGCGTTCTTGAGAATGAGTTGTCTGACTTTTGCCTTCCTAGAAACCGGAACATTTGGCCAAGAATCCCTATGGCAAGGTCCCGGTACTGATCGATGGGGATTTGACTTTGTTCGGTAAATGCAATCTTTACACTTTGTCCCAGATATGGCATTTCGATCTGTTTTCTGATTCCCTTTTCATGTAGAATCCCGTGCCATCGCTGTGTATTTGGCCGCGAAATGGAAGACCTCCGGGGAGTTGCTGATTCCAGAAGCGACAAATCCTGGCGCTATTGGGCTGTTTGCGCAAGCTGTATCGGCAGAGCTAACTCAGTTCGATAATCTTGTTGAGCCGTTTATCCTCAAGCATGTCATCGCTAAGTAAGTGACTATCTGGATTTGAGTCGCGAGAGCCGGTCCAGAGGATTCCTCTAATTGCGAAAGTGTAGATTTACTGAAACATCTGTTCCTGAAAACGAAACCTTTAGTGGTTTGGCGAGTCTGACACCGAAACTTGACACGCTGGATGTCATTTTATCGAGACAGCGGTACATGGCTGGGGATCAGTCCTCTCTGGCCGATGCATTCTATATGCCTCTCCTGCACTTGCTAGTAGGCCTGGGCTTTCAGGATCTCATCTTCAAGAGACCCAGTGTGCATGTATGGTGGGAGGCTGTGAGCGAGTGGGAGGCTTGGAAGAAAGCCGTGGTGCCTTTCAACAAAGCGTATGGATTTTAGGGCAATGTGGTGGGACGGCCTGCATGTCCTTTTTTGCAAATGACTTCTCAGGGCTTCATCCCATATCCTAGATCCATATACGCTCAGTATTTACCTACTATAGTAGTGGAACCAGTGGCAGTAGCATATTAGTGGCATGAGGTGTCACAAATGCCTTAGGAGTGATGCAGTCTTCTCTCACGAGAGATATCAGCATCATCCACGACATCATCTCAATATGACTACAGTTCTTCACCAGATTCTTCATTCATGATATAGTGTCAAATCCAGTACCCATCGCCACCTATAGAGACAACTCTCTACGCTCGAACCGATCGTGCGAGTGCTTACTTGTCTTCTCTCTCCATTGATATAGACCCGCCTGCTATGCCAGACTGCCATTGTGCCATCCCCATCTCACTATCTAGCAAATTCCCCTAAGTGGTCTTAATGTCATGAGTCACACGGCGGACGAGTTAGTCTTTTACCCCCAAAGCAACTAATTGAACAGAGTATTGCTGTTGAATTCAAGGCTTGCTGCAACATATTTCAAAGACTTGTGTGAATCCTGTCTCTTCCATAAATTCACATTTGGACAGGGCTCTTGTTATTGCCGTCTACGATTTACTACTAAATAAGTTGGCTTGAACAATAAAATTCTCGAGTTGAAGTACGTTTCGTGCCCTCAGTTTTTTAATCTTGGTATAAAAAGGGAATTTCAGCTCTCTAACGATAAGCTTGTTACCCATTCATGATCCGCCATCTGTCCTAAGACCTCGGCGACCGGGGATTTTGTTACAAAAGGGTTTCTTTGCACTTTCTAGACAGTCTTTGGAGTTCTTTTCGAAAATGGCGGCAAAATCTACCTTTTGGAGAGAACTGATTCGTTCGGCCGTTGCCTGAAATGGTTTGGGTAGAGGCGGGTATGGCGCAACGAGGGAGGGAGGAGTGTACTTGATGTTCAAGGCATCCAAAATCAATGGTGTGATGTGGGCGGTGGAGAGTAGAATACGGGGCATGCCTTGAGCACCATATGTCAGTTTGACAAAACAGTCGATCTCACACAGGCAACACGTACCATGACCTGAAAAGCCAGCCGTAACAAAGTGTCCATTCCGATTTGGAATATCACCAATAAAAGGAAATGCGTCGATACTCATCGATTCAACTGTCAGTTTGTCAGTGCATGCTTCCAGCTTCTGGAGAACTACAGGGGGGCCTACCACCCGACCAACAGCCACCCTCGTCAACGTTCTTTGCTAACTCTGCTGGATAGTTACCAGGCCATCCCACCACGTCCGACTCAGGCCACGATTGGAAGAATTCCGAAGCACCATCGAATTGTTTATCCTCTTCGTCGTTCGGGGAACAATCTTGAGGAGAGTGTACAAGAAGAGTTCTTGCTCCGCCAACAATGATGCTGTTGTAAGGTGGTGGAAGTTGAAGATGATAATTCTAGAACCGTTAGTTTCTCAGCTTATTCTCTGCCGCGGCGTTGGAAGTCCACAAACATTCACGATACTGTCCCAATGTTGGGCACCTGTGTGCTTGATGAAACCTTCTGGTGCTTTGATTGATGCCAAAGTCGCTCTGCTC
>ERZ1673737.936-NODE-936-length-32026-cov-4.335147_pt1 | contig 32026 bp, 20 predicted proteins | sample MGYA00580211_ERZ1673737 | MGnify/ENA primary metagenome ERZ1673737 (study PRJEB41218, sample SAMN15661789) | gut metagenome | host: Homo sapiens | place: Canada: London | collected 2015-08-20/2019-03-30 | study: EMG produced TPA metagenomics assembly of... | reverse complement strand
GGTTATATTCTATTCTTCCTGGACTAAAGAAAATTCATAAAAATAAAGAAGATTTAAGTAATTCTATGAAATTACATCTAGAATTTTTCAACGTACATCCTTTCTTAGTTACATTTGTACAAGGGCTTGTACTTGCAATGGAAGAAAATAAAGAGAGTAGAGATTCTATAAGAGGTATAAAAATAGCTTTAATGGGACCTCTTGGTGGTATTGGAGATGCTTTATTCTGGTTTACTTTACTTCCTATTGCTGCTTCTGTTGGAGTTTCTTTAGGAATACAAGGTAATATAGCTGGTCCTATTATCTTCTTATTAGTTTTTAATATTGTTCATCTCTTCTTAAGATTTTTCTTAATGCATTACTCTTATAAAATGGGAGTAGGAGCTATTGAGAAATTAAAAGATGATACTCAATATGTAACTAACGGTTCTCTAATCTTAGGACTTACAGTTATTGGAGGACTTATAGCTTCATTTGTAAGAATGAATATCGCTTATGTCGTTAATCTAGGAAGTATTAGTATAGATATTCAAAAAGATATTATAGATAAAATTATGCCAAATATGCTTCCTCTTCTTTATACATTATTCATGTTCTATCTATTGAAAAAAGGTAAAAAGCCTATCTTCCTAATAGTAGTAACATTAGTTATTGGTATTGTTGGAAAATTTTTTGGTGTACTATAAATAATGGAGGTCATATGATACCTATTGTAATAACTGGACATGGACAATTTGCCACTTCTATAAAAGAAACCATAAAATATATTCTTGGAGAACAACCTAATGTATATTTTGTAGATTTTAATAACGGTATGGGAAATAGAGAATTAGAAGATAAATTAAAAAATCTTATTCAAGAATTAAATAGTAAGCAAATTTTATTTTTAACTGACTTAGTTGGTGGTACTCCTTTTTCAACTGCTGTTCTCTTAAGTGAAGAGAATCCAGAATACAAGGTTTTTGGTGGTTGTAATATGCCAATGATAATCTCTGCAATCGAACTTTCAGAAGAAGAAGATATAAATTACATAGCAGATGAGATTTTAAACTTCGCTAAAGACAATATAATACTATTTAATCCTATTATAACTAATACCTCTACTGATGACGAAGATGGTATTTAAGAATTAACTTTAAAATTTAAAAGAAGGTACTATTGCAATTTAAGAATTTGCAACAGTACCTTCTTTTTTACTTTAAATTCTCTTTAAGAATTTATAATATTTTTTAAATTTTTTGTAACTTAATTTTTATAACTTTAGAATAAGTAGTTGTTATATAAAGAATTGTTTTCTCATTTTTATACTCAACTTTTATCCCTTTATTCTCTTCTAATTTGTATTTTCCATTTAAAACAACCTTTGAAGTATGAGGTATTGAATTATTTTTATTCCAAGCTCTAGAATATATACTTACCTCTCTCATTTTACCATTTTTATCATACTGGCTTTCATCTCTTCCTTCATAAAGTCTTAAATCTGGATCAACAAAACTAAGTTCTATCCCATCTTCCATTGGAGCAATCATTATCATAGATGGGGTATCTATTTCAGAGATATACCTATCCTTTATCTTTCCACTTTCAAATAAAGCATATCCCCTCATTTTAGATACTTTATCTTCCACTATATGTGCATTATAATCTTTTTTAAGTACCTCATATCCTTTATCAATTTTAAATTTATTTTGTTCCTCCTCATTTCCTTTAACTAAGATACTATACTCATATCCCTTATCTTTTGGATTTTTTCCATGGTTAATATACGCTAACTCATAATTATTTTCAGTTGGAGTTCCCTCTTTTTGGTCAAAAGAGTGTTGTTTTTCTCTTTTATAATGTACCTCTCCATCAGCAACTGCATAGATATTATTTTGACTATCTACTAAAACTATATCTCCCTTCGTTACCTTTTCTACTTTTTCAATTTTCCCATCTCCTAAATAGTTTTGGAAAAGAGTAGTATGAGTTTCATTAACTTTATCGTCATTTTCTATATTGCTACCTAATAATACCACTCTATTATCAAAGAAAAATACAGATTTTCTAGCTCTATGGCTTCCATTATATTTTGGATTTTCGTGTAATTTCATAGCAAACATACCATTGTTATTTAAGTTATTTCCTCCAGAATAAGTTTCATCTGAAAGTAACATCTCCTCTATTCCACTAAATGTATCTACTTGAGCTATGCTTGATTTCATCTCTTCCAGTGGCAAAGCAATGGCAGTAGTTCCAGGATAATGTGCCCAGTTCCAACCCTCTTGTACAAATCCACTCTCCTTTAAAGAGTTTTGTAATATTTGAACAGTTCCATAACTCATATATCTTCCATATAGATTATTTTTTTTATAAGTTTCATTTCCTACCAAATATCTACTAAATCCCTTTACTCCCACTAACCACTCGTCTCTTCTATGAAGTTGTAGCGATCCCATATTCATTGTCCAAGCTCCATTTGGAGTTTCTTCCTCTCTATACCCAAGTTTTTTAAATTCTTTGGCAAATTTTCCATCACTATCAAGTCTTAAATATGCTTCAGCTAGCTCCTTATCTATACCCTCTTTTTTCCCATATGCTGTATATCTAAATACATCAGTGGATATTTTAAAACTATCATTTGGATGTCTTCCACTTATACTAATTAACCAGTTATATTTATTAGAATAGATTCTTGACATGAGAACAGATTTTTTTACCTTATTATAGGCAATTTCATCTAAAGCAAAGTCTGTATTTCCTAAGTAATAGATTATTGGAGTTAATCCTTCAAAAGCTCCTTTTGCATAAGCTGGATAATTTTGCATATGATGAAATACAGAGCCATCATCTTTAAATCCACCAGAAAGCCCAGGTGTATAATTTATTCCATAAGCTAGATAATTATTGAATTGTCTAAGTTGTGCAGTTGCTACTCTTTCATCTTCATTTAACATTATAGCTGTTAACATTCCAGATAACATTGTATTCAATACATCTATATTTACACCTTTTATCTCTTCACTTGGAGTATATATCATTCCCATAGAACTATACCACATTACCATCTCTTTAGCTTTAGCTAAATCTCTATGAGATAAAAGCGGTTCTCTCATAAGTAAGATACTTTGATATACCTCTCTTATATTATATCCAAGATGGTGTATTGTTCCTTGAGAGCTTCCCTTTGTCCACCCTTGACTATACATAAAATCAAGAGCATCTTTAAATATAGAATATATCTCTTCTTGTTGGTTTTTATCATTTGTAGAATTATACATATATGCTAGCTCTCTTAAATAAGTTCCAAACTCTTGAAGTGGAAGATAATCTATCAAAGCAAACTCCTCTTTTGATAACTCTTCATAGATTTCTATCAACTGTGGAGTAGCTAAGAATTGTTTTTTATACTCTTCTAACTTTTCTCTCTTCTCTCTAATATTTTTATCTTTTACTTTTACACTTTTCAATATATCTTTTCTTAACTTTTCCCCTATCTTTTGTAATCCTATTCTCTCTTGAGATGTTATCTCTTTTAAATTACTTTTCTTTATTTGATTATAATTTTTATATAGAGCCATCCAGTGAGCATTAGCTGTGTAATCAGCTGGCAGATTTACAAAATTTACCTGCTCATCTCTAGCATTATATCTAGGATCTATCAAAATAGAAGGTATAATCTGATCTAAATATATCTCTCCATCAGAATTAGGAGCAACAAATACTATTTCATCCATTCCTGTAATTGCTCTTCCCTTCATATCTCTATCATACTGCACCCACATAGTTCTCCAACCTGTAAAATCCATATTTATTTCAAAGTATGACTTCGTTTCTCCATACTTTTTAAACTCTACCTTTAGTTTATCTTTTATTGGAGTTTTATTATATATCCACATAGCAAAACTTGCTCTTGATTTTTCCTTTCCTCCCTCTTGAAAAGGTTTATATCCTACATCTCCTTTTATAGAGAGTTTATCTCCTTTTTTAAATTTCCATTTTAAAGATTGCTCTCCATCTTTTACTATCTCTTTTGATATCTCTATTTTTGAATTCTTTCCAACAATTATATTTTCTGGAATTCCTCCTTCAAATTGATAATTTCCATAAGCATAACTATTGATTAAAACTGCAATAGAAAGCAACATCTTTCTAAAGGTAATCCTATTTTTTCTTGTCATCATAACCTCTTTTCTCATAAATTTAATTTTTATAATAATACTTAATACTATATAATTATCTTAATCAAAATCATTTCTAATGTAAATCTTCATTATTCTGTATAATTCATTTTATAGAATAATGTAGACACTATTTTTCTATAAAAGAAAAGAGGATAGAAAATTAATAATCTATCCTCTCTATTTATTGGGAAAATTTTATGAAAACTTATTAGCTATTTTACTTTTCTTAGTTTTATATATTTAGTAGCACCATTATTTTTTAAATCCACTTCTATTTCTGTTATAAAGTTCTTAATATTTAGCTTGATATTCTTATCTGTACTTTCTACTAACTCATATTTTCCATCTAATTCAATTTTTGAATCATAATTTTGTATTTGAGCTGGATCACTTACATATAAATCTAAGATATCTCCTTTTTCTTTCTTTAAGACTGAAAGGGTAGAGTAAGTTTTTATTCCTTCAAATTTTTGTGGTTTATCTTTCCAGAAATTTATACCCACTGTATTAGTTTGTCTATCTTTAACTATATGAGCCTCATTATCAGCTTTTACTATTTCAAATCTTGAAGTGTCAAAACTATCCACCTCTTCTTTAGAGAACATTGGTAAAATTACATAAGCATATTTTGCATCTTTAGGATTTTTTCCATGATTAATATATGTTGTAAAATATTTTTTTGTTATCTCTTTATCAGAGCTTCCTCCAATATCTTTCCAACTACCTTTATTTTCAGTTACTTTTACTACTACCTCAGGAGCTTCTACTATCTTATATCCAATATTTTCATCTGGATAGTTTTCATTAAAGTTTATAGAAAGATTTTTAGGATTTTGAATTGTAATCTCCTCTTTTAATTGCTTTCCATCTAAATAGATTTTTCCATCTTCTAAAATTCTATTATCTATTGTAGTATGAATTATTCCATCTCTACTATCTATATTTGAAGCTATTGCTAAAATAACTCCATCTATCATAAACCAAGATTTTTTCATCTCAGTTTGTTTATTCCAAGATATCATATCCATTCCTACAAATGCTTCTTTTCCGGTTTCAGCTCCGCCTACAAAAGTTCTTGGAGATAAAAATGGCTTCATTCTTCTCTCTCCTGATTTATCTCCTCTAGGATTTAAACTATTAGTTACTCCTGGTAGATGATAGTCATCTACTGTTGGCCAAAATTCTGTAAATGCACTTGAATCCTTACCATAGATATATGTCATTCCATCTCCAGTATACCAACCTTTTATATTTTCTCCATTCATTGTCTCAAAGTTAGCTACTCTTGATGAGTGCATTGACACTACTACTTTTCCATCTTTTCCATTGAAATATACAGCTCTATCCATGGCACCAAAAACTTTTGTCCCATTTACTTCTAAAGGTTTTATACTTTTATTATTCATTATATCTATTAAGATATTTTTTATAGTTTGATTACTTACTTTGTCTATTGTATAATAAGAATTATTATCTTGAATTAATTTCTTTATTAACGATTGTAACTTTTCTTTATACTCTGGACTAGCTCCCTCTGATAACATTGCAAAAGAACTAACTAACGCTCTTCCTTTCTCAACATCATTAGACTTATCTCTTGAAATAGATCTTCCATTTACAGAGTCATTCACTCCTCCATTTATCATAAGATAACTATATCCATTTAAAATAGACTCATAAATATTATCTATTCTTGGGTCTTCTATTTTAAACTCTGTTCCATTAATTAACCATAAAATAGAACCTAATCCATTAAAAAGTACTGCTGCGTATGTTCCATTATATGCTACATTGTCATGTTGAATAAATGAACCATCTCTATAGAAGCCATCCCCTGAAGTTACATACTCTCCAACATCAGCCACTGCATTTAATCCATCTAATACTTGTACCTTATCCTCCATCAATACACCTCTTAAAAATGAGATTATCGATGTATCCATTCTATTTCCCCCAGTAGAAATTCTCTTATCTGGAGATGAAGAGTAAGAAGCCGATGGACTTACACCTGACCACTCTGCATAAGGTTGGAAATATTGAGAAGCTTTTAGGTATTTCATTCTTTTTTCTGCTGGTACATCATCATACACTAAAGTTAGTAAATCATTTAGATTTTTAGGAATTCCTAACTCCCATTGCCACCAGTTTCCTAGTTCTGGTAATCCTTCATGATAAGCATTATCATACAACCAATCTAAACTATCTATTATATCTTGTTTAGTTTTTTCATTTTTATAGTATTTAGTTCCTGGAGTTGCATATGCCTTAGCTATTTTTACTAAGTTCTCATATTGTCTCATAACATGAACTCCATTTTTCATATTTTCAGCACCTTTAAAAATAGATGTTCTATTTTTATCAAAGTTCATATTCTCATAAACTTTATCTGCTACTCCTTCATTCATAGCTACTATTCTAGAGATGTCAGCTTTTGACATCTCTAAAATTCTATCATCTTGTGGTAAGCCAGTTAAAAATTCTACCCAACCATCTCTTATCTTTTTATAATCTCTTATCTCCTGTTGAGAAATCTCCTGTTTTTTTGTATTCTCTATTTTTTCTACCTCTTGAGAGAAAGAAGTAGTTGTTAAAGCTAGTATTGCACATATTAATATTATTTTCTTTTTCATCTTTTCTCCTTCCTCCTATTAGAAACTATAACTAAATCCTACTGTTGGTCTAAATGAGTATGCTCTTGTAACTTTTCTATCATTTTCTTTCGTTACTTTAGTTTTTAAATCTAAGAATGTAAGTTCTCCAAAGATATTGAATCCAGGTACCACCACATGGTTATAGTTTACTGTATATCTTGTTTCATAGCTTTCAGAAGCTTTCTTATCTGTTCCTAACTCATTGTACCAAGCTCCATTACCTAATGGTACTCTTAGAGCAAATGTCATACTATCTCCATTTCCAAAGTAGTAAGTTGCTGATGGTCTTAATTGATTTGCTTGATATCTTTCTGGTCCTACTTGTTCAGTAACAGCTTTTAAAGTACTATCCCATCCAAGCTTATTACTATCATTATCCATCCATCTATCTTCTCTATAATATCCCATTCTTAATTGCCATCTTGGCATAAATCCTGTATATACTAAATAGTGCTCATTTTCCATTAAGAAATCCATTTGTCCATCTCTTACACCAGTATAGTTATACTCAAAAACTCCCGTAGTTTTCATATCTAATCTAAATCCACTGCCTAAGTTATATGAGAAGTTTGGCGTTAATCTTAATTGATGTACCCCTCTTGTTGTTCTTTCTCCCTCTGTATATTGATATGCCACTGGTTTATCTGAAGTTTCATTTCTATATCCTACATTAAATCCATATCTTCCTTTAGAATATGAATCATTCCATCTAGCTTCACCATGAATTCTTGTAGCTTTTTGGTCTGCTTCTCCTGCTTTAGTATCCTTTAAGAAATCATTTGCCATATAGTATCCTTCAAAATAGTATGACCATTTTGATTTTTTATCTCTTAAACTTAAAGTAAACTTAGGTTTCACTTTTGTTGATGTAGCATAATCTCCGCTACTTAATGAATCATCTATTTGTGAATAATATACTCTATCTGAGTCATCTTCATTTTCAAACATAAATGCAAAAGTTCCACTCCATCTGTCTGAAGTAAACTTATTATTTTCTAATCCACTTAAAAATGGTCCTACAACAAAGTTATCAGCAAATGTATCCATTTTATATGTCATTCCTAAAGTTACTAAATCTGAATTATAATTATCAGAGATTGATGCTGAATATCTACCATTTAAAGCTAAAGACTCTGTTAAATCTATTTGACCAAAGATACTTGTAGAAAATATATTTTCTCTCTCCATAGTTCCTACTTTGTATTGATCTGCTATACCTTGCATCTTTAATCTTTTTCCATCTTTAATATTTCCTAGCTCTGTTTCCCAAGCTAAATCTGCTCCGACTAAATATTTTTTATCAAAAACATATCCTGTATTTTGAACCATAAATCCAACACTTGGAGTTATTGAATAGTAAGAAAATTCATTTGCTCCACCATTTTTTACCATTAAATTATCATTTGAGCCAATTTTTATTTCCTCTTTCTCATTTATATTTCCTTGCATTATTCTATTCACATCTATTCCAGCATAGAATGAAGCTTTATTTTTCATATCATCTTTAACAGTATAGATAGCACTTGTTCCTACTCCCATAGCATATGTAGGATAATGAGATTTTAATTCCTCACTGAAGTTTCCTATATTTACTTTTCTATTTACTCTATTATGTCCATATACAAAAGCAAAATTAGTATTTAATGACAGATTATTATTAAAATCATAGTTGTAATATCCACCTATATATGTATTTGTAGTTGATATATCTCCACTATTTCCACCATTAAATTTTGCTTTTCCATTACTTCCACCATAAATAAATCCTAATCTTGCATTAGGGTATACTTGCTTTTCTGTAACTCCTAATATTCCATTTTCATTATATGAAGCAGACATAAGTCCATCCATTCTATGATTTCCATCTAAATATATAACATCTTGAGCCCATGTATTTACTGGTCTAGTAGTTAAATACTCTCTTGACATTGCTCTATTTTTCATAGTATTTACTAATATTCTTGAGTTGATTGCTGCTATATCCACAGTATATCCATGTATTCCACCTGACATTTGTGCCATAGCATCGTTAAACTCTTCTCTAGTTTCTAATGTATCTAATTCTGCTACAACTTTCTCAAAAAAATCTCCTGACATACTACTTCTATTCTCTTCAAATACTTTAGCAAAACCATCTAATCTATTATCTGTAATTACATTATCATAAGTTTCTTTTTTAGCTATTATATTTCCATTTTCATCAGTTTGATAGTCCCATACTGCTGTTTTTTCAAAAATAGCATCTTTTATATCTATTCCATTTTCTAATCCTAAAGCTTCATTTAAATTAAATTCTGTTCTTCCATCACTTGAATTAAAAACTAAAGCAGTATTTCCTTTAAATGCTAAACTTCCTGCATCTATTATCGGATTTTCTGTTGCATTTGGATTTGTTAATGAATCCTTAAAATCTATAACTAATTTTGTTTCTTCCAAAGTTAAATTTCCGTTACCCTCAGCTTTTGATTGACTACTAGCTGAACTTTCCATTTCATCTAATTTAGACTCACTAGTTGTTAAATAATCCTTTATTCCTTTATTATATTCTAATGCTATTGTAGAATTAGAAATTGTAGCATTTCCATTTCTAACTGTTATAGCTTCATAGCTAGAAACATCAAGGTTATCATATTCTCCATCCTTTCCTTCTAATGTTAGTACATCTATTCCTATATTTCCAACTATTTTTCCATTTATCTTACTTCCAGTTTTTAAGTAAACAGTATTATTAGTCCCACTATATGATTCAATAGCATTTCCAGTAGTATCTATTGTTCCATTATTAACAAAAATACCACTATTTAATGTTACTCCTTTTCCTATTCCAACTATACTTCCACTATTAATTCCTATTCCATCTTTTTCTATTTTCATACCAATAGCATTATTATATAATTCTATCTTACCATTATTTTCTGCTACTGAACCCTTTCCACTAGCTGACATTGCTGAGGTTGTTTTTCCACTAGCCTTTACTACTCCATCTTTTCCATTGACTACTTTTCCACCATTTTGAGCAATCATTCCATTAGAAGTATTTATTCCATCTCCAATAATAGTTAGATTTTTATTATTTTCTGCTAATGCATTTTTACCATAAGCTTTCATCCCAGAAGTAAATTTCCCTGCATTTACTAATATATCTCCATTATTTACAACTTTTCTATTATCATTAGCCTGCATTCCTGTCGAATTATCTCCACTTACTTCAATAACTCCTTCATTAATTATATCAGTATAACTTGTTGTATTTCCATCTACCTTTGACGTTGTTATTCCTGTTGAACCATTTTTTACAATAATAGTTCCTTTATTTGTTGCTGTTCCTTTAGCTGATACTTGTATTCCATAACTTTTTCCATCAGCTTCTATTATTTCATTATTAATGGCATTTCCACTATCTATTACATTTATTCCTATTCCACTTCCACTTACTTTTATTCCACCATTATTTGTAAATGTTCCTTTTGTTCCTACTCCTATTCCATTTCTTTCAACAATAATAGTTCCTTTATTTTCTGCAGTAGCAGTTGCACTATTTATATTTATTCCTTTTGATTGATATCCAGAGTATGCTCCATCAGTAGTTCCCGATACCTTAATAATCCCATTATTTACAAAGTTAGAAGTTCCATTTACTTTTACACCACTTGCTTCTGATTTACCAGAAGTTAATTTATCACTTCCATTTACTTCAATCACACTATTTTCATCTGTTGTAAAATTACCTTTTTCTATTCTTACTCCATCAGTATTTACTCCAGAAGCTATTATTTTACCACTATTTGTTAAGTTTCCTCCATTTACATAAACTCCGATAGCACCATCTTTTGCTTCTATTATACCTTTATTTTCTGCTGTTCCTTTTGTTATTTCTATTCCTTTTGAGTTTTCACCAGTTGCTATTATTTTTCCAGTTTCATTATTTACAAAATAAGCACTATCATTACTTACAACAACTCCACTTGCTCCCCCATTAACTTCTATTGTTCCATTATTTTCTGTTTTTACATTAGCTCCAGTTATATTTATTCCTTTTCCACCAGTACCATTAATACCAATAGTTCCATTATTTACAAACTTCCCACTTTGAATAGAAACTATCTCTACTCCTTTTCCACCATTATTAGTAGCTTTTATAATTCCATTATTAGTAGTCGCAATATCAGAACTCCCACTTGCTATATTTATAACTTTTTTTAGAACTCCATCTTCAGAATTTACCAACTCTAAATTTACTTTCTCATCAACACTAGCCCCCACATTTTTAGCAATACTTACAATTGTTGCTACACCATTCTTATCTGGTTTTTCTCCCAAATGTTTTTCTATATTCTCTTGGGTAATTACTTCTCCATCTTTAGGGTATAATCTTCCATAACTATTTGTTCCCATCAATAAAACTATTGCTGATAATAATAATAATTTTTTCTTCTGCATATTCCCTCCCTAACTCATATCTCACCTCTAATTATTATGTATTATTTTAGAGCTGAATGTTGTTTTTCATTCTTATATTATCATAATTTCTTCACAAAATAAATCATTATGATTCTATATTCCATTTTCTTTTATTAAGAGAGAATACTGCAAAGTATTTTATTATATTTATTTTCAAAAATAATTTTAAAATAAATTATTTTTTTATTTTTTAACAGCATTATTATTTTTCTATCTTTCTATATTCAATTTTCTATATATTTTTTAACCATAATAAGTTAAAGATTCTACTTCCAAAGCTTTTTTCAGTTTGTATATGTGTATATATAATATATTTATTCTTCTTGTAATAATAATCTTGTATTATTCTTCTTGTATTATTATACTTCGTCTTTTTATTAATAGGTAAATCATTTTTTTCTTAATACCCTCCCCTATTTTTTATTGATACCCCCACCATTTTTTGATTATCCATCACAGATTTTTGTGATACCCCCTCACAATTTTTATTGATAGGCATATCACACTTTTTTTCTTCCTATTATTTCATTTTCTTCTATTTCTTTTTTTATTTTTCTCCAAATTTTTCCCTAAATAAATCTTTCAATCACAGACTAACTGCATTTTTATAAACTTTATAAAGTTTAGGAAAGTATGAATTGCTAGCATAACAGTCCCCTTTCATATTTCTTTTTAATATTCCAGTAGCTAAAACTTACTATTACTAACTTCTACTTAGATAAAATTATATTATAAAATACTTGTTTTCTCCAGTGATGTTCAGGTGTGTTCACTATAGTTTTAACTTTTATTTTTTAAAAATTATACAAGTAATTTCTATTTGTTTTAAACTAAAAAGGATTACCATATCATTAAGATATAGCAATCCTTCTATATTTAGAGGTATTGGTTAACTAATTTAATTTTTCATAAATCTATCATATGCATTTTTTTGAATTTCTTTAGCTCTCTTTAATCCTAAAGAGTTTAATCTCTCTATATAGCTATTCCAATCTTTTTCTACATCTGATACACCTAATATCCATTTTTGTCCCATCTCTTCTGACACAGAACGAAGTTGAGCTTCTATTTTTAAGAACTCTTTCAGTTCATCTTTTGTATATTTTAACTGTGGCATTGGTAGATCAACTACATTATTTTTTACATATAAATCTACTGCCTTTAATGCAGCTTCTCCAGATGTTTGCTTTTCAGCTTCTGCATCTTGGAACATTCCCAATCTATATTGTGCTCCAGTTTCTCTAATTGCTGCTACTGGATTTTTACCACTAGGATCTTTTAAAATTTTATCAGTAAATTGAGGTTTTCCATCAACCATTGTATAATCTTCTCCCTCAATTCCAAAGTTCCATAATCTTCTTCCCTCTTCTGAATACCAGAAGTCAAAGTATTTAACTATTGTTACAGGGTCTTTAGCAGCTATTGTAATTCCCCAAGCTCCCATATAGTTAGGTCTTGCAAAGAATGTTTTATTATTTCCTTTATGCTCAGGTGGTAACATTACTGAAAAGTCAAAATTAGGTATTGTTTTTGATAAACTTTCATTATATGTTCCAGCACTTGGCCAGTCATTAGTAAATCCACCTAAGTCATTACTTAGCATATAATCTCTTGAAGTCATTCCTCTTGTAAATACCTCTTGGTCTATTAATCCCTCTCTATACCATTTTGCTAAATTTATCATAGCATCTTTCCATTCTGGTTCTGCAGGTCCAAATTTTGGTGTTCCATTATCTGCATACCACACTGCTTGTGCCTTAAATATATCTGTTAATGGTAGTAATATCTTTCTTACTACATTTCCTCTAATAAAAATAGGAACTTCATCTTTTTTTCCATTTCCATTTGGGTCTTTATCTCTAAATGTTACTAATACATTATATAGTTCATCAACTGTTTTAGGTTCTTCTAATCCTAATTTTGCTAACCAGTCTTTTCTTATATAGTATTGTTGAGTCAAACTTAAATTTTTAACATCATTATAGTTAGGTATCATATAGATATGTCCATCTACTGCTACAGCATCTTTTTTATATTGAGGATTCTCTTCCCAAAACTTTGTAATATTTGGTGCATGTTCCTTTATCAGATCTTCTAATGGAATTAATCCTCCATCTATTCCTAATTTTTCTAAGTCTGGTGTCAATTCATAAGCTATTACATCTGGTAAATTTCCTGATGATAACATCAAGTTAAAGGCTTGTACTTCATCACTTTGATTTTTTGATGCTACTCCTACCATTTTTACATTTGTCATATCTTCAGCTTTTTTAAATACTGGCAATTCAGAATCAAAAGCCTTTCCTTGAAATATTGCAAATACTGTAAATTCTTTATGTTTTTCTGTAATAACTGACCCTTCTAATTTTTTAACTGGTCCTGTTACTTTCTCCTCTTTTTCTTCTCCACATCCTATAAGAGCTAATATTGCAACTACCCCTAATAATATTTTTTTTAACATAGTTCCTCCTACTCTTTCCCTAAACTTATTCTTTTACCGCTCCTAATGTAACCCCTTTTCTAAAGAATTTTTGTATAAATGGATATACTATAAATATCGGTATTAATGATAGAGCTATCACAGCATATATGATTGTCTGTGGAGATGTCAAACTTTGTGCTGTTATCATTTGACTTGCTTCTCCAGCCATGTTCTTTTCTACTATTAATTTTTTTAAGAAAACTTGTAATGGTGCTTTCTTATCATCTATTAAAAGTACCATTGTCCAGAAATATCCATTCCATCTTGAAACAGCATAGAATAAAGAAACTGTTGTCAATGCTGATACTGATAGAGGTAGATATATCTTTGTCATTATTTGAAATTGTGAAGCTCCATCTATTCTTGCTGCTTCTTCTAATGATTTTGGCACTGCTTCAAAGAATGACTTTAAAATTATAACATTAAATGTATTTATTGCAAATCCTAAAATTACTCCTGTGTAACTATCTATCAATCCTAAATCTCTAAAGTTTAAATATTTAGGTATCATTCCTGGATCAAACCACATAGTTACTATTACCATAAATGTCCAAAACTTTCTAAATTTCAGCTCTGGTTTTGATAAAACATAGGCTCCACTTATAGTAAATACCATGCTCACTACTGTTCCCACTGCTGTTATAAATATTGAGTTTCCATAAGCTCTCCACATCCCTGTTAACTCCATAGCACTTTTAAAAGAATTTAAATTAAATCCTTTTGGAAAAAGTACCACTGATCCTGTCTCTACAAGATATGGATTGCTTACTGCTGCTGAAAATACATAAACTATTGGATATAAAAACATTATTGCGAATATAGTAAGAAGTATATAATTTACTGTATAAAAGATTTTTTCATCTGTTCCCATTTTTATTTTCATCTTTTTTCCTCCTACCATAAACTCGATTGAGTAACTTTTTTACTCCATCTATTTGCACTATATACTAAAATAAACCCTACTACTGCATTGAATAACCCAACTGCTGTTGCAAGTCCAAAGTCTTGCATCAACATTCCTGTTCTATATACATAAGTACTAATTACATCTGCTGTTTCATATGTTGCTGGTTGATAAAGTAATAACACTGTTTCAAAAGCTACATTTAGCATACTTCCTACTTTTAATACTAACATTACAACTATTGTAGGAATTATTGCTGGTATTGTTATATGTCTTAATTGTTGAAATTTATTTGCTCCATCAATTTTTGCTGCTTCATAAAGTTGTTCGTCTACAGCAGTTAGTGCCGCTAAATATATTACAGCATTAAATCCAGCTGTCTTCCACATATTAAGTCCTGTAAATATCCCTCTAAAAAATTCTGGTTTAGCTAAAAAATATACTCTTTCAAATCCTAATTTTTCTAAAAAAACATTAACCACTCCTGTACTTGGAGATAAAATATTAATTGTTATCCCTGTTGCTACAACTATTGCTATAAAGTAAGGAATAAACGAAGCTGTTTGAACTATTGTTTTAAAATATTTGTTCTTTACCTCGTTTAACATTAAAGCTAATAAAATAGCAAAAGGAAATTCTAATAGTAAGCTATATACATTTAACATCAATGTATTTTTTAGAGTAACATAGAATTCTGGGCTTGTTAAAAAATCTTTAAAATTCTTAAGTCCTACCCACTCACTTCCAGATATTCCTCTAAACAAACTATAATCTTTAAAGGCTATTACCATTCCATACATAGGCTTAAACATAAACACTGCATACCATATTATAAATGGTAGTAATATTAAATATAACATTTTTTGATCTCTATTAAATTTTACTTTCATACTACCTCCAGTTATAAAGTGATATTCTCTTCAGTTTCTATATCAAATATATGAGCTCTCTTTATGTTGAAGTAAAACTCTCCTACTTCTCCATATTTTACATTTTCACTCTTTCTTGCTTCTATTCTTGATGTAAATTCATTTCCGTCTATGTTGAAGTAGATATACTCTTCATTTCCCATATGCTCTACTATACTTACATCTCCTTTTAAGAAATTTATCTTCTCTCCCTCTGGGTGTGTTACCTTATTTCCTATATTCTCTGGTCTTATTCCTAGTACTACTTTTTTACCTATATATGATTTTACCTTTTCTCCCATATCCTCTGGTAGTACTACATATCTTCCTTGTCCAAACATGAAGATTACTCCATTTTCATTTTCCTCTATTGCTCCCTCCACAAAGTTCATTGCTGGTGAACCTATAAATCCTGCAACAAATTTATTTGCTGGTTTATGATATAGATTTAACGGTGTATCTACTTGCATTATCTTTCCATAGTTTAATACACAGATTCTATCTCCCATTGTCATTGCTTCTACTTGGTCATGTGTTACATATATCATTGTAGCTGTTTGTCCCTCAGCTTTTAATTGCTTATGTAGTTGAGTTATCTTTACTCTCATTGATACTCTTAATTTTGCATCTAGGTTAGATAGTGGTTCATCAAATAGGAATACATCTGGTTTTCTTACAATAGCTCTTCCTACTGCTACCCTTTGTCTTTGTCCTCCAGACATCTCCTTTGGTTTTCTATCTAATAATTGAGTTATCTCTAATTTTTCTGCTGCTTCTCTAACTCTTCTATCTATCTCATCTTTTGGTACTTTAGCCATCTTAAGTCCAAATGCCATATTATCATATACAGTCATATGAGGATACAGAGCATAGTTTTGGAATACCATTGCAATTCCTCTATCTTTTGGTGGTAAATCATTAACTAATTTATCTCCAATCCAAATCTCTCCACCAGTAATCTCTTCAAGACCAGCTATCATTCTAAGAGTAGTAGATTTAGCACAACCAGATGGACCAACAAAAACCATAAACTCCCCGTCTTTAATATCTAAATCTATCCCATGTACAGCTTTAAACCCATTAGGATATTGTTTTTCTACTTTTTTTAATATTACTTCTGCCATTATTTTCCTCCAACTTTTTTATCAAATATCAATCTTTTACCCTTTAATAAATACTTAAAACATTAAGTATTCATTAAAAAATAAAAATTAATAAAAAGGAGGGAAGAGAGTGGTGTATGGGTGAAAATAGGTTCCCTCCTTCTTAGTAATTAACTATTTTATTATCTTAAATCTTCCATTGCTACATGGTCCATATCTGTAAATATTTGGTTCTCTCCTACCATTCCCCAGATAAATGTGTAGTTACTTGTTCCTACTCCCGAGTGAATTGACCAAGATGGTGATATTACTCCTTGCTCATTTCCTACTACTATGTGTCTTGTCTCTTGTGGCTCTCCCATTAAATGGAATACTCTTGTTTCTGGTTGCATGTTGAAGTAGAAGTATACTTCCATTCTTCTCTCATGTGTATGACAAGGCATTGTATTCCACATGTTATTTGGCTCTAATACTGTCATTCCCATTAGTAATTGACAAGATTTACATACTGCTGGGTGTACATATTGATATATTGTTCTCTCATTTGATGTTGCTAAGCTTCCTAATTTTACTGGGTTAGCTTTCTCAATATCTATTTTTACTATTGGATATGTCATGTGTGCTGGTGCTGAGTTTACATAGAATTTTGCTGGATTATTAGCATCTTCAGAGATAAATACTAACTCTTTTGAACCCATTCCTACATATAATCCATCTTTTGGATTCATTTTATACTCTACTCCATCTACTATTATTTTTCCTGCTCCACCTATGTTGATTACTCCTAATTCTCTTCTCTCTAAGAAGTACTCAGATCCTAACTCTTTACTTCCCTCTAATCTTACCTCTTTAGTTACAGGCATTATTCCTCCTGCTATTATTCTATCTACATGAGAGTAAGTTAGTGCTGCTTCATCAGCTTCAAATATTGTTCCTATAAAATAATGTTTTCTTAACTCCTCAGTTGTATAACGTTTTGAATCCTCTGGGTGATTTGCATATCTTACATCTAATTTCATTTATATTTCCTCCTAATATCTTCTCTATTCTATAATTGGTAATTATTATCTTACTAACCATCCACCATCTACTGCTAAGATGTGTCCATTTACATAATCTGATGCTTTACTTGCTAAGAATACTACTGCTCCCATTAAATCAAATGGATCTGCCCATCTCTCTGCTGGTATTCTACTTAGTATCTCTGCATTTCTCTTTTCATCTGCTCTTATTGGTGCTGTATTTGCTGTTTTGATATATCCTGGTGCTATTGCATTGATTTGGATATTGTGTGCTGCTAATTCATTAGCAAATGCTTTTGTTATTCCTGCTACTCCATGTTTACTTGCTGTGTAAGGTGGTACAAATTTTCCTCCTTGGAATGATAACATTGATGCTATGTTGATTATCTTTCCTGAACCTTGTGCTACCATTACTTTTGCTGCTGCTTGGCTTAAGAAGTATACTGAATTTAAGTTGATATCCATTACTGCTTTCCAATCTTCATCTTTGTACTCTAATAGTGGAGCTCTTCTTATTGTTCCTGCATTATTTACTAATATATCTATTTTTCCATATGTCTCTACACATGCTGAAATTACTTTATCTATTTGTGCTCTGTCTGTTAAATCTGCTTGGAAGAACTCTATTCTTCTTCCTTCAGCCTCTACCATAGCTCTTGTTTCATCCCAAGCTCTATCGTAAGTTACTACAAACAGATCTGCCCCTGCTTTAGCTAGTGCTACAACATAAGCTTGTCCTAGTCCAGTATTTCCTCCTGTTACTATTGCCACTTTTCCTTTTAAAGAAAAGAAATCCATGTTAAAACTATTTAACATAACCAATTACCTCCTATAATTTTTAATGTTTTTAGTTTATTTTAATATTTTTCAAACAAACTTTTCATTAAACCATATTACCTCTGTTGTGCCTTGATTATCTCACAATAAATTATAATTGTAAATCTTCATTTTTATATCTTCATTTTTCTACTAATTTCTATATATTTCTCTTATACTTTTCTACTCTATTTTTATATTCAATTTTCTATTGTCATTTTTCCACTTCTATGCTCTGCTTTATTCTCAATAGTACAAACATCGTTCTTATTCCACAATATTTTATACATATATTTATCTGTTTCAAGTTGATAAAACTCCTCTTCTATTTTTAACTTTAATATTTCATCTATAACTTTACTTTTTAAATTTATTAATTCCCAAATTATTCCTTTCTCTTTTCTCTCATACTCCTTCCAAATTTTAACAAAATAATATTTTCCTCTCTCTTCTATCTCTACTTTTACTCTTTCTTCTCTAAAGAATTTTAATTTCCATTCTTCTATCACTATCTCTTTAACAGATTTTTCTATTAACTCCTCTTCATTTATATTCCCATCTAAAAATATTTTTGGTAACTTTAAATACTTTTTATTAAACAGAGTAGTATATATCTCCCTATCACTCTCTATTTTATCCTCTATAAACACTGTCTTTCCTTGTAAGAAAAACCATATCTTTCTACTTTTTAACTTCTCATTCCAATTTAAAAAATCCATTATTACTATTCCAGTATTATCTAAAGATACTCCCCCTACTTTTCTAGTTTCTATAAATTTTGTTTCAGAGTTTCTTTGAGCATCTATTCCCTCCATATTCCCTTTTATCTCAGTAGTTCCAGGAATAAAATACATATCCACATTTTTCCAATATTCATCATATCCATCTATATCTTTATCGTAAAGATAATAAGCACCATCGCCTGTATACCAACCTCTTAGATTTTCTCCATTCATAGCCTCATAGTTTCCTACATTATAAGAGTGCATAGCTATTCCTACAGCAAACTCTTCCTCTCTTTTCATAACTCTATTCATTCTATTAGTTACTTTTATACTATTTCTATACTCTACTTTTTTCTCCTCTTCTAATAATTCTTTCAACAGCTGATACATAAATGGATTTTTTTCTTCCGCTAGATATCTTTCTCCTCCATATTTCTCAACCTCTCTTTTTACAAAATTTTCTATCTTCTCTCTTTGTTCTCCAACAAAAGCTCCACTTATAAGTAGAATATCATTTAATATTCTGTGTCCAATGACTTTATCACTATTATTTTCACGAGTTATCCCTCTTCCAGATAACATATCTGTAAATCTCCCATTATAGAAAAATGGTTCAAAAGAATTAAAAATTATCTCATACAAATTTTCTAATCCTTTGATATATTTAGAGAATTTTGTATCCTTTATATTATAGAAAATCTCTCCTAATCCTGTTAGCAAAACCTCTCCATAACCACCAGCATAAGGAATTGATCCATGTTGAATAAATGATCCATCCCTATAGAAACCATCATTCTCTCCATCTATATCATCATCTTTATATTTCCATACATCTTCTAAGGCTTCTAAAGATTTTTTTATCTCCTCCTCGTCTCCTAAGATCATTCCTCTAAAAAAAGATATTTTTACAGTATCTGTTCTATTCCCCCCACTTGATAATCTTAAGGGATTTCCACTTGGATGAATTGCCACTGGATTATTTCCAGAATACCTTGCATCTGGCTGAAAATATCTACTTGTTTTAAGATTCTTTAATATTATCTCTCTTGGTAGCTCTTTATAAAGAAGTGAAAATATATTATTTAAAATTAGAGGTATACCTATCTCCCATTGCCACCAATTAGTATGCTCTCTACATTCTATATTGTAATATTCCTTTTCAAATAAAATTAAACTATTCTTTATTAACTCTAGTATTCTCTCATCATTATAATAGATAGTTCCCTCTGTTTTATAGACTTTAGCTAAACTTAAAATATCTCCATACAGCTCTTTTATTACTACAATATTATCTCTATACTCTAAATATCCATCTTTTTCTAAAATTTCCTCTAATTTTTCTACTATTTTTCTTCCATTTCTATCTAACTCTTCTAAAATCTCTTTAGTTACTTCCCCTTCCCCTATTAAATATTTTTTTCTTTTATCTATCATTAAGCAATATTCACTCATACTCTCCTCCATTACTATATTTTTATCTCAGTTGTACCATTTTTATTAAAAATATACAATCCTCATATTTCCTTATAGAATTTTGCATATAAAGATATTACAATTTTTTAAATCTAAAACTAAAATTCTTCAATATAAAAAATCAAGAATAACTTTCATCTCTAAACGAAAGTCACTCTTGATTTTTTTAGTTCTTTAATTATAACACTCTCTTTTATGTTCTTTTTAAATTTTTGTTAGCATATGTCTCATTTTTTCTTTTTTAGTTTTCATATACTTTTCATTAGTCTCATTAAATCCTGTCTCAATAGCTTCTCTTCCTGTTACTTTCATTCCATAATCCTCAAGAGCCTCTATCTTAGCAGGATTATTAGTCATTACTCTTACAGATTTTACTCCAAGAGCTTTTAACATTTGAACAGCTACTGCATAATCTCTCATATCAGGATCAAATCCTAGTGCTACATTTGCCTCTACTGTATCTGCACCCTGATCTTGAAGTGTATAAGCTTTTAATTTATTTAAAAGTCCTATTCCTCTTCCCTCTTGTCTTAGATAAAGAACTACTCCTTCTCCCTCTTCATCCACTCTTCTCATAGCTCTTTTTAATTGAGAACCACAATCACATCTTAATGAACCTAAAATATCTCCTGTAAAGCACTCAGAGTGTAATCTCACTAAAACATCTTCTTTCCCAGCTACATCTCCTTTTACTAGAGCTATGTGCTCTTTTCCATCTAGATTATTTTCAAATCCTACTATCTCAAATACTCCTGAGCCAGTAGGCATCTTAGCTCTTACACTTACAGTCATAAGTTGCTCATTCATCTTGATATATTTTTGTAAATCCTCAATAGATATCATCTTCATATCCAACTCTTTAGCAAGTAATTGTAAATCATCAAATCTAGCCATAGTTCCATCTTCTTTCATGATTTCACAACAAAGTCCCATTTCCTTTAATCCTGCTAATCTCATTAAATCTACAGTTGCTTCTGTATGTCCATTTCTTACTATTACTCCACCTTTTTTAGCTACTAATGGAAACATATGTCCTGGTCTTCTAAATTCATAAGGCTTTACATTTTCATCCAAAGCTTTCATAGCTGTCAACGAACGCTCATAAGCAGATATTCCTGTTGTAGTATCCACATGATCTATTGATACAGTAAAAGCTGTACAATGATTATCAGTATTGTCATAACACATTGGAGGTAGAGCCAATTTCTTAGCATATTCCTCTGTCATAGGCATGCAGATTAATCCTTTTCCTACTGTTGCCATAAGATTAATATTTTCTGGAGTAGCAAACTCTGCAGCACAAATAAAATCTCCTTCGTTTTCTCTGTCCTCATCATCTACTACTATTATTACTTTTCCAGCCCTTAAATCTTCAAGAGCATCTTCTATTCTATCTAGCATTATTTTTCACTCCTCTAAAATCCATTTTTCATAAGAAACTCCATAGTAATTCCCTCTTTTTTTTCAGAAGGCTCATCTTGAAATTTCATAAATCTCTCTATATATTTTCCTATCAAGTCTGTCTCTACATTTATATAATCTCCAACTCTTCTTTTTCCAAGAGTTATCATCTCCTGTGTATGAGGTATTAAAGAAACTCCAAAAGTAGTATCTCCTAGCTTCATTACAGTAAGACTAGCACCATCAAGGGTAACTCTTCCCTTTTCAACTATATATTTCATATATTTTCTATCTATCTCTATCTCATATATCTTAGCTATTCCCTCTGGAGTAATTGCTACTACTTTTCCTTCACAATCCACATCCCCTGTTACTAGATGCCCTCCCAATGGAGTAGCTAGAGTTATTGACTTTTCTAAATTTACTCTATCTCCAACCTTTAATCTTTTAAGGTTAGTTCTCTTTACTGTTTCATACATACAATCTGCAGTAAAGAAATTATTTCCTAACTCTGTAGCTGTAAGACAAGTTCCATTAGTTGCTATACTATCTCCTAACTTTGCTCCCTCTAATACTTTTTTACATTTTATCTTAAGTTTTAGAGATTTTTCACCATTTTCAATAGCTATAACTTCTCCCATCTCTTCTACTAATCCTGTAAAAATAGCACTCACTCCTCTCTACTTGTAAAACTCCATAGATACATTGTTTCCATAGCTATTTATCTTTACATTTTTTAATTCAAATCCATCTGCTATATTTTCAACAGAAAATCCTCTTACAAATGATATAGCTTCGCTATCTCCTAATATTTTGGGAGCTATAAATATCTCTCCACCATCTATTGCATTCTCTTTAAAAGCCTTAGAGATAAGATAACTTCCACCTTCTAAAATTATTCCATCTATTCCTAGCTCTCCAGTCTTCTTTAATATTTCAGAAATTTCAAATTCATCCCCTTCTAAATATTCCACTCTTACTCTTTTTTCCTCTAGTATCTTTATCTTTTCACTCTCCCTATTCTCCTGTGAAGTGATAATAACACTCTTTCCATCTTCAAAATTTACAATTTTACTTTCTAGTGGTATCTCTAGTTTAGGGTCAATAACTATTCTATATGGGTCTCTTCCATTTTCTATTCTAGCTGTTAAACTAGGATCATCTTTTAATACTGTATTTATTCCTACCATTATCCCCATATATCTATTTCTTAATCTCTGTACTTTCTCCCTAGCTAACTCATTTGTTATCCATTTAGAATTTCCTGTTTTAGTAGCTATCTTTCCATCAAGTGTAATTCCACACTTTAAAAAAAGATAAGATTTTTTTTCTGATATATATTTCATAAAAACTCTATTGAGTTCTTTAGCTTCTCTCTCCATTACTCCAGTAACTACTTCTATTCCAGCATCTTGGAGCATCTTTATTCCTCTTCCTGATACTAAAGGATTAGGGTCAAGAGAGGCAACTATACATCTCTTGATACCCATCTCTATTATCTTCTTAGCACATGGTGGAGTTTTTCCATAGTGTGAACATGGCTCTAGTGTTACATAGATGTCTGCTCCATAAGCTTTTTCTCCAGCCATCTCTAAAGCAAATACCTCTGCATGAGGTCCACCATATTTTTTATGATATCCCTCCCCTACTACTACTCCATCTTTTACCACTACAGCTCCTACCAAAGGATTTGGATTTACAGATCCCTCTCCAAGAGCTGCTAATTCAAGAGCTCTTGCCATGTACTTCTTATCCATAATTACATCCCCTTTAGTAAGTTTACCATTTCTAAAGCTGTAACTGCTGCATCAAAACCTTTATTTCCAGCTTTAGTACCAGCTCTTTCAATAGCTTCCTCAATACTATTTGTAGTTAATACTCCAAATATTACTGGGATATTGCTATTTAAGCTAACTGTTGCCACTCCTTTTGATACTTCTGCACACACATAATCAAAGTGTGGAGTTGATCCTTTTATTACTGCTCCTAGAGTAATAATTGCATCATACTTTCCTGATTCTGCCATTCTTTTTGCTACAAGTGGAATTTCAAAAGCTCCAGGTACCCATGCTAAATCTATATTATCAGCTTCTACTTCATGTCTTAATAGTGCATCTTCTGCTCCACCTATAAGCTTAGAAGTAATAAACTCATTAAATCTAGCTGCTACTATACCTATTCTTAATTCTCTCCCTGTAAATTTTCCTTGTAATACTTTCATTTTCTTCCTCCTTGATTTCTCAGGACAAATAAAAAGCCCAGATTCTCTCTGGGCATATAAAAAAAGTATAAGATTTCTTTGCAGATATCTTTTCTTCTTCCATCCAGACTTTACTGTCGGTTTTGGAATTTCACCAAATCAGAGTTTTTACAAACTCTCGTGGACTATAACCACCGGTCGGGAATTGTTTTCACTCACCCTGCCCTGAAGATAAATATTTTTATTCTCTATAAATTAAGTATAGTCTTATTATTCCATTTTGTCAATAATTATTTTTTTCATTATCTCTACACCTTTTACTATCTCCTCCTTATTATTAGTTAAAAAGCTCAATCTAATTTTATTACACTCTTTTTTATTGTTATAGAAGATAGTTCCTGGTAGAATAGATACTCCATTCATCTTACATTTATAATAAAAATACTCTCCATCTATGTGTTCTGGCAGTTTTACCCAAAGAAAAAAACCACCCTTAGGAATATTCATAACTTCAATATCAGGAATTTTTTTTAACTCTTCTAACATCACTTTTAATTGCTCTTTTAAAATTCCCTTTATCTCTCTTATATGTCTATCTAACTCTTTTTCTTTTATAAAATATTCCAATACCTTTTGATTTAATCCAGAGGTATTAGGATCTAATCCATATTTAGCTATTATAAATTTATCCATAAATTTTTTAGGTGGAATTACAAAAGCACTATTTATTCCTGGCATCAATACCTTAGAAGAAGTTTTTAAATAGATTACTCTCTCCTCTCCTACTCTATCCATACTCTTCAAAGATGAAACTCTGTCCTTGTAAGAAAAATCAGCAAAGCAATCATCTTCAATTATATAAAAATGATAATCTTTAGCCAATTCTAATAACTCTTTTTTCTTTTTTTCACTCCAGATTACACCAGTAGGATTTTGAAAATTAAAAGTTTCATATACAAAATCAACCTTCTCTTTTTGTAACAACTCTTTAAACTCTGACATATCCCAACCATCTTTTTGTAAATCCATAGTTCTAACGTTACACATATCCTCTAAAAAATTTAAAGCATTTGGATAACTTGGATCAGATATTACCACAGTTTTTTTAGGAGAGTATCCAAAAGCTTTCATTATAACAGCTAGCGATTGCTGAGTTCCTGATGTTATAAATATATCATCTGAGTTTACAAAAATATCATATTTTTCTATATACTCAGCTATAGCCTCCCTTAAACTCTCTAATCCTTGGACATCTTGATAACCTAAAAGGTAACTTCCCTTTTCATTGAAGGCTCTTTCTATATATTTTCTATAACTATCCACAGGAAATAGATTTTTAGATGGAGTCCCATTAGAAAAATTTATTGAATATTTTTTTACATTTTGACCATAACGAAAATTTTCAATCAAAGGAAAAACCTTTTCATCAATAGAGATATCATAGTTAGCTTTCACAAAAGAACCTTTTCCCTTGATAGAATAAATATACCCATTTTCTTCTAAAAGCTTATATACTCTCAATACTGTATTACTATTACAACCATACTTACCACTTATCTGCCTTATTGATGGAAATTTTGAATTCACTTTCATCTTTTTTAAAATTATTTCACTTTTCAAAATATCATATAATTCTAGATAACTTCCTACTTTCTTTTCGAAGATAAAGAGAAAGAAATGTATATTATAAAAGCCAAGAATGACTTTCATCACTCTTGGCTTTTGGTTTTTTCTTATAAGGGACACTATGGAATAAGAAATATTTATTTTAATTTTTTCTTATTTTATTTGAGCTAATCCATATTCTAAGTCTGCTATTATATCCTCTATATTTTCAAGTCCTACTGATAATCTTACAAGACCATCTGTAATTCCAGCTGCTAATCTTTCCTCTTTAGTATATGGAGAGTGAGTCATAGAAGCAGGATGTTGAATAAGAGTTTCAGCATCTCCTAAAGATACTGCTAAAGCTGCCATTTTTACATTATTAAGTAATGTTTTACCAGCTTCAAATCCACCTTTTAATTCAAAAGCTAGTATTCCACCAAATGCATCCATTTGCTTAGATGCTACTTCATATCCATCATGAGATTTTAATCCTGGATAATAAACTTTTTCAATCTTGTCATGAGCCTCTAAATATTCAGCTACTTTCATAGCGTTTTCACAGTGTCTTCTCATTCTTAGTTCAAAAGTTTTCATACCTCTTATTATATAGAAAGCTTCAGTAGGTCCTAGTACAGAACCAGTCATATCTTTTACACCTACAAGTCTTACTTGGTCTATTATCTCTTTTTTACTTATAACTACCCCTGCTATTACATCCCCATGCCCATTTAAATATTTAGTTACTGAGTGAACAACCACATCACAACCAAGTTCTAATGGTCTTTGGCAGAATGGAGTAGCAAATGTATTATCTACTACTACTAAAGTATTTGGATTAGTATGTGCTATTTCTGCCACTGCTTTAATATCTACCACTTTCATATTAGGGTTAGCAGGAGTCTCTAAATATACTACTCTTGTATTAGATTTCATAGTTTTTCTTACTAGCTCTAAATCAGAAGTATCTATAAAGTCAACCTCTACACCAAATTTTGCTACACCATGGTTTAAGTAAGCAAATGTACATCCATATAGAGTTTTATCTGCTATTACATGGTCCCCAGCTTTTAAAAGTGTCCATAAAGTAGAAGTAATAGCTCCTATTCCTGAAGATGTTGCAACTGCTGCTTCTCCTCCCTCTAGTGCTGCTATTTTCTCTTCAAATACTGCAGTTGTAGGGTTTCCTAATCTTGAATAAATATATCCTTCCTCTTCTAGTGCGAATCTCTTTCCACCTTGCTCAGCTGAATCAAATACAAATGTTGAAGTTTGATAAATTGGTACTGCTAAAGCTCCAAATGGATTTTTATGATTCCCTGTATGAATACTCATAGTTCCTATACCTTTTTTCATAATTAATAACCTCCCTAAATTTATCTTAATCTTTCGCTCTTTATTCTTCTTGATAAAAGTGTAATTTATTTTTTTTGCAAAGTCAACACTCTTAGAAGCAAAGTGTCTTAAGACACTAAAAATAATACTATACTTGATTTTTTTGTATAAATAAATTACACTTATTATATAGGGTAAACAACATAACTTAAAATTATTAGGAGGAAAATATGGAAAATAAAAAATCTAGTTTTACTGGTTTAATACCTCTGTTAATCTTTGTTATCATCTATTTAGGAACAGGAATATTTTTACAATCTCAAGGAGTAGAGATGGCTTTCTATCAGCTTCCTTCTCCAGTTGCTATCTTTGTAGGAATAATAGTTGCCTTTATTATGTTTAAAGGGACTATAAATGAAAAATTTAATAGTTTCCTTGAAGGTTGCGGTCATCAAGACATTATTACTATGTGTATAATCTATCTTTTAGCTGGAGCTTTTGCCACTGTTTCAAAAGCTATGGGTGGAGTAGATGCAACTGTTAATTTCGGACTTACTTATATTCCAGCTCATTATATAGCTGCTGGTTTATTTATAATAGCTGCTTTTATCTCAACTGCTACTGGTACTTCTGTAGGTTCTATTGTAGCTATTACTCCTATTGCCGTTGGACTTGCTGAAAAAAGTGGAGTACCTATGCCTCTTATATTAGCAGCAGTTATGGGTGGTTCTATGTTTGGAGATAATCTTTCTGTTATTTCATATACTACTATTGCTGCTACAAAAACTCAAGGGGTAGAGATGAGAGATAAATTTAGAGTTAACTTATACATCGCTGCTCCTGCTGCTATAGTAACTGTTATACTACTTTTGCTTTTTGGACGTCCAGAAAGTATTCCTGATGTAGAAGTTCTTTCATATAATTTCTTAAAAGTTCTTCCTTATATAGCTGTTCTTGTATTAGCTATTGTAGGTATAAATGTTTTCGTAGTATTGACATCTGGAATAATCTTATCAGGAGTTATAGGTTTTATATATGGAGATTTTACTTTCTTAACATTTTCGAAAGAGATATACAATGGATTTATGGGAATGAATGAAATTTTCTTATTATCTTTACTTACTGGTGGACTTGCTACTATGACTACTAAAGCTGGTGGTGTTCAATGGCTTATTGAACAAATTCAAAAATTTATAATCGGTCCTAAAACAGCTAAAGTTGGAGTTGGATTCCTAGTTGCTGTAACTGATATGGCAGTTGCTAACAATACAGTTGCTATCATTATAAATGGTTCTATAGCTAAAAAAATCTGTGAAAAATATGATGTTGATTTAAGAGAAAGTGCTGCTATACTAGATATCTTCTCTTGTATATTCCAAGGACTTATCCCTTACGGGGCTCAAATGCTAATCCTTTTAGGATTTACAGCAGGAGCTGTATCACCATTAGATGTTATACCTCTACTTTGGTATCAAGGATTATTATTCATCTTTACACTAGTTTTCATAGCTCTTTCAATCAATGACAAAATAATCAATAGGCTAGATAGAAAGAAAAATAAATAATAAAAACAAAAAGCTTTCTGTGGAAAATTCCCAAGAAAGCTTTTTTATTTGGCTATGTCACAACAAACAGTTGATAAATAGCCATTTTTATAGGGGAGTATCAGAACTCCCCTACAAACTGTTATTTGCAGTTATCTATACTCATTTGGAATTTCGATATGAAATGTCTCACACAATAACTTCACATCATGTGCATCATTTTCATCAAACTCGTATCCCAGATGGAACATTACTTGACTATATGGTTCAATACAGGAAACCTCTATCTCCTCAATTTTTCCTTTGCCCGAAAAAGTTTCTATCGGAAAACAATCCCCCTCATAAAGAATTTCACCTTCGCCCGTATATTCAAAACAATGCAAATCAACAATTCTGTTTTTCGCATCTTCCCATACAGTATGGTTCAATGTTGTATATTCCATCTTAATCTCATAAAAGCCATTAGCTTTCATTATTTCTATAAAGTTCTGATAATCGTTCTTTTCTACAAAAATGTCAATATCATTATGGGCTCTTGACTGATATCCAAGAAGAGCATCTACACCCCAGCCACCATCAAGAAAGACTTTAATCTCCGCATCTATTGCAAATTGAAGAATCTGTTTTACATCTGTTATATTGACCATCTTATCATCTCCACAAATTCTAATTAGGCGACCAGAGGAACTGCTGGTCTGTTTGATAAATCTCTGCATTTAGCAGTTTTCAATGTTGCCAAAACGAAAGTTAAGAAGATGTTCCTTTTCTCCATGTCGCTTTCTTTGGCGTAATTTACAAGGTTATTCCACACAAGATAGTTGTTCAGATACTTGGTAGAAACACCGTTAAAGCCACGCATAAACCTCTTTAGCTGGCTATGGTAGCTATTGATATGTTGGATATTATAAATGCCTTTCTTGGCTTTGCCAGTCTTTAACTGCACAAGGTCAATGCCATTGGCATTTGTAAATCTCACATAGGAGTTCATCTTGTCCGTAACAAGAGTGGAATTGGTCTTAATCCTACCATCATAAATATGATGTAAATCTCTTGTAGAAACTCTACCAGTATTCGTAATCTTGGAGATAGACAAGCCATTCCTATTAACCGCACAAGGAACACATACCTTTTCTTGGGACAAGCCTCTGATATGTGTAGAATGACCACGCTTATGAGCCTTGCGTGGCATAGCAAATGTCTTACTCTTGCTATGATTGCCCTTGTACGAGATGGCGAAAAAAGTTTCGTCAGCCTCAATAATGCCGTCAAGGGTAACATCGTCTGCCATATTCTGAAGTGCATCCAAAATCTTGTGTCTCCAAAGGAATGCGGTGTTTCTGTGAATCCCACAAGCAACAGCAGTCTTACGAATGGATAAGCCATTCATCATACAATCAATGTACTGCTCCCACACGGACAAGTCTTTTCTTGTACCAGACACAATGGAGTTCGTAGCAATCACGAAGGACTTGCCACAATCCTTACATACATATCGCTGTGTGCCATCTTTACGATGACCATTGCGAACCACATGGATACAGCCACAAAGAGGGCATACACGACCATTTGCAAAGCGTTCCTTTGCTACGAAATCTTCAATATTCAAAGACTTTACAAAGGCAGGACTTAAAAGCATTGTTTTAAGGCTTTCCTGCTCTGCGACAGTCAACTTACCGATAATATCTAATGCGTCTTTGATAGTAGGCATATCCAATTACCTCCTTCGGTGGTACTGTTTCTTACTATTATTATACGCTATTTCTCGTCAAAATCAACCATTTGTTGTGACAGAGCCTTTTATTTAAATTATTATTTTACTAATAAAGATTTTCCATTCATCTCTTCTGGCTTAGCAAGTCCTAAGATATCTAACATAGTTGGAGCTATATCAGATAATTTTCCATCTTCTAATTTAGCATTTTTGTACTCATTAGAAACTAAGATAAATGGTACATTATTTGTAGTATGAGCTGTGAAAGGAATGTGAGTTTCAGGATCTTCCATTAACTCTACATTTCCATGGTCAGCAGTTATAAGTAGTGTTCCTCCAAGTTCTAAAACTTTTTCAGAAACTTTAGCTATACATCTATCTACTTTTTGTACTGCAGCTACAGCAGCATCAAATACTCCTGTATGTCCTACCATATCTGGGTTAGCATAGTTTACTATAATTACATCATACTCTCCAGAGTTTAAAGCTTCCATTAGCCCTTCTGTTACTCCACAAGCTGACATCTCTGGTTGTAAATCATAAGTTGCTACTTTTGGTGATGCAACTAATTTTCTATCCTCTCCAGCAAATTGCTCCTCTTTTCCTCCATTGAAGAAGAAAGTTACATGGGCATATTTTTCAGTTTCAGCAGTTCTTAATTGTTTCATTCCAGCTTTTGCTAAAACTTCTCCAAATGTATTTGTAATATCTTTATCTTCATATACAACTGGAGCATCTATTGTAGAATCATATTGACGCATACAATAATATTTTACTCCTAAGTATTCTCTTTCAAATCCTGTAAACTCTTTATCATTTAAAGCTCTTGTAATTTCTCTTGCTCTATCTGGTCTAAAGTTGAAGTTAATAAATACATCTCCAGCTTTTACAAGTCCATTAGCATCTACAACAGTTGGTACAACAAACTCATCTGTTTTTCCTTCTGCATAAGAAGCTTCTACTGCTTCTACTGCTGAGTTAGCTTTATTTCCTAATCCTAAAACCATAGCATCATAGGCAAGTTTTACTCTATCCCAGTTCTTATCTCTGTCCATAGCATAGTATCTTCCAGAAAGAGTAGCTATTGTTCCCTCTCCTATCTCTTTCATCTTAGCTTCTAGCTCTTCTACAAATCCTTTAGCTGATTGTGGAGCTGTATCTCTTCCATCTAAGAAAGCATGTACATAGGCTTTTACTCCATACTTTTTAGCCATAGCTAAAAGCCCAAATAGGTGTTCTATATGAGAGTGTACCCCTCCGTTTGATAAAAGTCCTCCAAAATGAACATTTTTTCCATTAGCAACAGCATATTCAAAAGCCTCTTTTAACACAGGATTTTCATATATTGTTCCCTCTCTGATATCTTTTGAAATCTCTACTAATGGTTGATATATTATTCTTCCAGAACCTATATTTAAGTGTCCTACTTCTGAGTTACCCATTTGTCCATCAGGTAATCCCACTGCCTCTCCTGAAGCTTGTAATTCAGAATGAGGATACTCTTTCATAAGTCTATTGAATG